>Ga0307515_10005045_pt1 | contig 26869 bp, 3 predicted proteins | sample 17_EM_MG_FD_194513 | JGI IMG/M metagenome (GOLD analysis project Ga0307515, IMG submission 194513) | Populus trichocarpa ectomycorrhiza microbial communities from riparian zone in the Pacific Northwest, United States - 17_EM | ecosystem: Host-associated > Plants > Roots > Unclassified | place... | reverse complement strand
CCTAGTCGCATTCTACTTATCTAAGCTTATACTATAAGAGTGTAACTATAAGATCTATAATAAAGAACTCCTTATAATTATATAAGCGTTTAAAGAATTCTAACTAGAACTTTCCTTAGTAGAGCTTAACTAGCCAACTAAAGTCCTTACGGACCATTATAACCTTAAATACTTTATAACTATAAAGTAGCTAAACTAACGCTAAGTATATTAGAACGAGTTCCTCTCTAGTTTTAACTTTAAAATTATATATAGATTAAGAGTATAAGGTACTAAACCTAATAGCCTAATACGCCGCTTATAAGACCTTCCTTAGTCTAAAGATAACCCTTATAATTAGTTCTAATAACAAACGATCCTAAAAGCACGAAATTTAGCCCTAGGTATACTACCTATAATAAAGCTAACTATACCTTAGCTTTATACTATAGAACTAGAGTTACCTCCTAAAATTAATAAGCTTATTACCATGGCATATAATACCTCTATTAACCCATTACTATATTAACTTATTACCGCAAAGACTGCTAGCGCCTATACGCTGCCCACTAGCCTCTAAAGCTTAGGCTAGATTAATATAGTAGCCTTAGAAGTAAAAGAGAATAGGCTCTATTATAGAGGTCGCCTATTTATCCCTAACTTAGAAAATCTACAACGGCAACTAATCTAAATAGCCTATAACCTCCGATTAAGCAGCCACCTAGGTAAAAAAGAAACCTACAAGCTTCTTAGCTAATACTACTTCTAGCTAAAAATAATAGATTTAGTTAAATGCTTTATAGGCGCCTACTAGGGTTATAAGCGCGCTAAGGCCTTTAATATTAAGTACTAAGGACTACTGCACCCTCTACTAGTACCCATACAACGATAGGCAGATATCGCTGTAGATTTTGTTATTAACCTACTACCCTATAAATAATACGGCCGTACTTATAAGAATATTCTTATAATAATATACTAACTTATAAAAGAGCGCCACTACGTCCTAACTAAAGGCGTAGCCGTTAGTGACGTTACTAACGCCTTTCTCTGTAAAGTTTACCGACTATATAGGTTACCTAACTCGATTACGTCCGACTAAGGTATATAATTTAACTCTAATATATAGAGACGAATTTACTAACACCTTAGCATCTCCGTTAAGATGTCTATATCCTTTTATTATAAAACTGCTAAGTAACCGGAAAACGCTAATACTAGTATAAAAGCGTACCTATAATAGGTAGTCGCCTATAGTTAAGATAACTGGGTAGATTACCTCCTACTAGGTAAATTCGCAGTAAATAACTACGTCTTAACTACTATAGGACTTACCCCGTTCTTTATAAATAAGGGTTATTACCCCTAATCCGGTATAGAGCCACTAGAACCTATTAATAAGAAACTGCTATATAGAAAACGCCTTAAGATACTACTTGCTAACTAGTATATAGACTGTATAAAAAATCTACTTAACTACTATAAGGGAGAAATGGCCTAGGCTTAAGTAAAGTAGGCCTACTTTACTAACCGCTATAGAACGCTACCACTAGAGATGCGGGTTAATAACCAGATATAGCTAGATATACGTAATATCTCTACGCAAAGGCCTATAAAGTTACTTAATTATAAGAACCTTAGCCCCTATTTAATTAAACGAGTTATTAATAGGGGAGCTGTATATAAGCTAGAACTTCTACCTATCCTAGCTACCTGTGGGATATAGCCTATATTTCACCTATAGCTACTATACCTCTATTAGCCTAACCCCTTACTAGGGCAAATATAGCCTAAACCCCTACTAGTATTAATCCGAGATAAGAATAAAAATAAGAACTATGAGGAGTGGACCGTTAAACGAATTATTAACTCTAAATACTTTGGTAAAGGCAGAGGACGACGGCTCTACTATAGAGCTATATATATAGGATTTGATATAAATTAGTCCGAATGGCAACTATAAAAAGACTTTAAAAACGTAAAGGATTTAATTAGCGACTTTTACTATACAAACCTACAGAAACCGGGCCTAAGTAGAGATTTTATACCCAATCCTTTATAGGAGCCCTTATAGAGTTAAACCGTTATATATTACTACGTAAGGGCAAATTACCGTTAGATTGCGATAAAGTGCGATTACGTAACTGGAATATTGTTAAGATGTCTAGGAACTTTAACCAGCGGTTAAAGTTATCTAATTAGTTGGATTTTTAGATGCCAAGCCTTATTATATAACGTTATTTTAAACCTTTAGCAATACCCCCCTTTTTCTTCTTTTTTATACCTTAAGTGTCCCTTTTATATATATATAGTAACCACAGCGTCGCCGGAGCTCCGCCTCTATAGGAGGGGGGGTAGTATTATAGAACCCCACTATAGGGGCCTCCATAGGAGAGCCCCGTGCTCTTATATACACCTCGCGTATAGCTTATATTAGCTACGCGTAGGTATATTACCTCCTTACGCCCTTAACCCTTACGATTAATCGCGTAACGTTTTATAGACTTCTTAAATATATACGCTCTATAGCCACTGCCCTCGTTTTATAATAGTTAGGATACTATTTATAAGACGCAGTAGCCTAAGTGCTAGCAGCTTCTTAGTTATAATGTTATACTTTCTTATAATAGACTTTATGTTAGTAAATGCTATTATAGTACTACTAGAGTCTATTAGGCTTACTATATTAATATAAACTTAGGGGTATAGGTTACGCAATAAGGAGAGTTAGGTTTAAATAAAGATTAATTTCTTATTATTATTTACTAATCTTATTATAGCGACTTAGTTAATTAAGGTATAAGCGCCATTAAGAACGTATGCAAGCCTATATAATTGGAATATCTATAGACCCAGATATTAAGATAAGGAGTAGAAGGTAGAAAAGGATACGTCTATATATATATGCCAAGGCTTAAGCGAGCCCCCTAACTAGATCCGTTACGGAGCCGTAATATTACCCCCCCCTTTAAAAAAGCTTGCCCTTAAGCTTTATACTTAGGTGCTTGTCTTCTACCTCTTATATAGTTAAAGTTGTTTGCTATAGGTAGAGCAGCAAGGGTTAATTATAGTGCTGCGGGCGTAGCAGTAGGAGTTAATTGTGGTACTGTAGGCAGGAGCAGTAGTGGTTAAATTAAGGTTTAGCTATAGGCAGGAGCAGCTGTATTCGGGTAGTAGTACGGTACTAGCGGTAGTAACGATAGTAGTTAAGCACAGAGCTTGTCTATCGGTTGTCTTATAATAGTAGGTCAAACGTAGAGCTTAAGCTATTAAAAAGTCGTAAATTATAGGCGTATCGGCACAATCGTACGGTTGGTGGGACTGTAGGCGTACCGGCACAGTTGTTGTTAGGTCATAGTAGCAGGCGTATTAGCGCTACTGTTGTCTAGTATAGAGATCGTATGCATATCGGCACAATTGGTAGTTAATAGTAGAGTAATGCCAGCGTCGGTAGTCCTAGTAATTTCGTTCCTTAAAGCTCGTATAACTTAGTATTAGTTAGGGTTGTTTATCGCAGCCAGTGTACAGCACTAGTCTTAGTATTAACCGATTTCGTTCCTCACAGTATACGTGGCTTAGTATCCATTAAAAAGGGCTATTTAGGTAGCAGTACGGTGCAAGCGTCCGTAGACATATGGTCATTCGGTGTCGTTCGATCGATTAGTAGGTAAGTAGGTAGGCATACGCGTTCGGTTAACGGATATACGCATCGTTATAGGACCTTTGTTGTTGTCAATCGAGTTTATACGGTTGGAAAGAGGTTACCGTCTAGTAGGGAGAAAGAATTAAATAGAAGAATAAAAATAAAAATAAAAATAAACATAAGGGTGCCTGCGCGGTGTAGGGAGTAAGCTTCTCGCAACCCAGCTACTATAGGACTTTAGTCTTTGCTTTGTTATAGGAGTGTATATCTCCTTCCTTTGCCTGCGTGTAGGGCTCTATCTACCCGTCTACTATAGGACTTAACCTGGATTATAACAGCCTGCGTATAACTAAGGGATCTTAATATAATATCATAGCGACTTAGTTAATTAAGGCATGAGCGCCGTTAAGAACGTATGCAAGCCTATATAATTGGAATGTCTATAGACCTAGATATTAAGATAAGGAGCAAAAGGTGGAAAAGGATATGTCTATATACATATGCCAAGGCTTAAGTGAGCCCCCTAACTAGATCCGTTACGAAGCCATAATAAATCTAAGATTAAGTAGCAGCTTACTAATAAAAAGGACTAATTAATCTAGTAATAGGGACCTAATCTTCTCGTTTTCCTCCTTATATAGTTTAGACCCTTAGATATAACTTAGTCTAAGGGTCTACCTTTTAACGACTAGAATATAGGGCTATCTTAGCGGGGCAGTTTAGTGTCCGTCTAGCTAGCAGTGTCGGTCTTAATCTTAGTTAGGGTATAGGAAGATAATACCTTACTAACAATATAGGTATATTTATATTCGCTAGCGCGGAGTTACTAATACTAATTATTAACGGGTTAGGCTCCTATATAGGGTATAGTTTAAAGTAACTAGGCTATAGGGTTAAAGGGGGGGGGGTTATCCGCTGCGGCTATAATAGGCTCCGCAGTTGCCGCGTCTATAATAGACTCTATAGTTGCTATATCCGCGGTTATTAGTTTGCGTTATTTAATAGGGTAGCATTAGGACTAAGTTTACTATCTTAGTAGGGTTATAGGCGTCCTTTTAGTGGCCAGGTAGGCTATAGGTAAAGTATAATCTATTATTAATATAGCGCTTACGCTCTATGTCTAAGATTCTATTAAGGTCTATAGGTTCTCTAGTTATTATTAGGGTTAAGGTTAATATAGGGGCAGAGGCTTCAGCAGGTAGGCAGTAGTTAGCGTTTTTTTTTAAATTGGCTTAGTATATATAGTTCGCGAGGTTCTTAGTAAATATATCTATCTACTTACTCTAACCTATATAGTCGCTATTATTAATTTTATAGGCAAGTCTAAGTACTAGCTCTTTTATCTTTAGAAAGATAAACTTTTAAAGTAGGTCCACCTTCTATTCGTCTATCTTTTTAGCGCGGACTATTAGCTTATTAAGCTTTCCCTTTTAGGACTAGTAATTACGCTCGCCCTAAGGGAAATAGTTAAGCTTATTCTTTGCAACCTAGGTTATATTAAGGACCTTATAGTAAGCAGTAAGGTCTTTAAGCATATCTTCCTTAATAGGCTATTTCTATATAGATATATTATTTAGGTTCTCGTATATAAGCTCTAGGCCCTACTTAATAAACTTATAGGCCTTATCCTCTAGCATATCTAAGATGTAAAGGATTTAGGACTAAACTATATTAAAGTAATCCTAGTCCCGGTTAAAGACTCCCTTAATCTTAATATACTAGGTCTTAAAATTAGCTTATTATTTTAGTAGGGTGCCTTTTCCGCTAAATATTGGCGGGTCTTTAGATCTCTGTTTTTTCTGCTGGGTTACTACTATTATTATAGGGGTTAATTATTTTAGAACGGCGATAGTTTTTACCTAGGAGTTAATAGTTCCTATCTAAGAAGCAATAAGGGCACTAAGGTTTTTATTAGCTTTCTTATTAGCGGTATTTATGTTATATATACACTATAGTCCTACTTTAATATTATTAAGGAACTCGTTAGTATAGTTAATAAGGGTAAGGTAAGCTTTGCTAGGCTTAAAGGTCTTAGGGTATAATAGAGAGCGGCGGATTATTCACGCAATATTAGGGTATATTTCTATAAAGAGGTCTACAAAAACGTTGCGGGGGTTTTAGGTTTCGGCCATTTTGGCGTTATTAGTGTCGCCTATTTAGGCGCTAGGTAAAAACTAAGGATTATTCTAGGACTGTGCTAAGGACGTATTAGTTTTAGTAGAGGCGCGCATAGGTCGCGATTGCTCTAGGGTAGAGGTTAATTAGCTAGGGTATAAGGAATTAGTGATCGCGATAGGGCGCAAATTAAAGATACTATAAACTGTCACAGTGCTGTAATAAAGTAGACTAAATAACTACGTTGTGGTATAAAGAGGGGAAGAAGGTAAAAAGGGGGTATTGTATATAAATAGTAGGGCTGGCCGCTAAGTCACTAGTAGTAGGCTAGCTAATAGTAAGAAATAGTACGAGATAGTATAAAACAGTATACGTCAGGTTAGTGCCGTAATAATATTCAATATTTTAATAAGCGTAATTAGTATTAAATACTAATAAGAATACTAGGTAGTAGTAAGTATTAATATATCTAGGTAGGCGATTAAGTATCCTATCTTAAATAGTTAGTCTATAATTACTATAATATTTATATAGCCTTTACTTATGGGGGAATTAATAATAAAGTTAATTAAGATATCCTTTTATTTTTAGTTTAGAATATATAGTAGCTTTAGAAAGCTGTTATATATCTTATATAAAGCTTTAGCTTATTAGTAAATATAGCAGCTAAAGATATACTTTTATATTATATTTAGCTAATAATATCCTTATTAGAGCAGTTCTAGGGGTTTTCCTTAGCCTAAGTGGCTAGCTACTGGTATATTATATACGTATTTAAGGAGCTTAAGCTTAAGTTTATTATAGTTAGGTATAACTAGGCTGTTTTAATAGTATAAGTTATTTCCGCGGGCTTTATATTTACTTAAAAAAAATCTTTTTAAAGCGTCTAACGCTATCTTATATTAGCTTAAGCGTCTCTTAAATAAACTCGTTATTTAGGTTCTTATTAATTATAATCATTTAATTAATTAGTTATTTTAAGGGCGTATACTATAAGGTCTTTAATAGAAGGGTTAAATAGTTTAGAGCGAAGTAGGGTTTAATTATAGTAAGAACGCGCTTTTTTTAGTGCTAGTATATCTTATAGGCGTGTTAGGACGCTAAGGCCTTAGGGGTATATAGCAACGTAATAATAGTAGCGGAATGCAATAGGTATCTAATTCTTAATAAACTAGAACTATAGAACTAAATTCTACTATTTTCCGGTGCGGGGCAACTACGTTTTATAGGCGCCTTGCCTACGCCTCGCCTACGCCTTACTATAAGGGCGCGAAGAGACTTTAGGGAAGATTTAAAGAAATAATATATATTCTATCTAAATCTAAGGGTATATAGCTCTCGCTAAGAACAAGACATTGTGTAAAGAAGAGAAAGGAATAACGAGAGAATTATATAATTAAATAGTTAGGGGCTTAGTAGTTAATGCGTGCGTATATACGTATATAGTCCCCAATAAACTTCGGTAGAATTTAATAGATCTGGCAGAACTTAGTAAAAGTTAATTAAGCTAGTAGAATTTGGTAGAATTTAGATAAAGTATCGGAATTTATCTATTAAGTGTTTTATTAAGACGTTCCTACTATAACTAGGCTAGTCCCGTTATAATACCCCCCTTTTAGCTAAAGGTTTAAAAAAAATATTTTAATTTAGTTAAGACTTATTACTTATTGCGTTTATATAGTTGCGTTAGGTAGTGGTATAAAGTTTTACCAATTCTATTATTAAATAGGCTAATTAGGATTTTCTATCCCCAGGATAGAAAATCGCTATTAGCTTAGTTAAGGCAGTAAGCAGAACTAATATCTTTATAGTAGGTCTTGGTAAGGTAAATCTAGCTAATTAAATAACTTTAAACAGTGGTTAAAGTTCTTTAATATCTATTATATTATATAATTATATTATAAACGTTATAACGTATTTTAAGTTCTTTTTAATTTTAAGCTTCCTACTATTATATTTCGTATATTTATATTAGGTAGTAGTTATTTACCTTTATATTATATCTATCTAGCTAAAGTAGGCCGCAAAGGATAGTCTTTATAGAATTCTTTTACTAGGGAAGGCGCGTCGGTTTTAATCTAGTTATAGGTTTTTTAAGTATATATTTTATATCGTTCCTACTTAATAAGGAGTTTAAATTATTTAGATTATATTTTTTTATTATATATTGTTAATTAAGTTAATAAAGTAAGAACCGTTACTATTGTTAATAATTATAAAAAGTAGTAGTGGCACTTTATAAGTTATAGGTTTACCCTTTAAAGGTTATAGCAAGCTTATATAAAATGTTAGATATATTTTTATTTTAGTTAGTAGTTTAAGCTTATAAGTATACGGGTGTTACGGACGCTTTAAGTACGATATTACAACTACTGAGAGAAGAGTTGGAAGAAGCTAGTTAGTTAATTTAGGCACGGTCCAGAATAGAGCCAATAGAACTATATAATAAGGAATAGTAACTAAGGTTATATAATATAATCTATATAATCTACAGGATCCGTAGGATCTATAATAGAGTAAATAGAGTACACGTACCTTACGTATAAAGGGGATTTCTTAAGAGTACGGTTGCGTATTTAAAGGACCATAGTTCCTACTTAGATAGTTCTCTCCTTTATAGTAAATCTTAGAATATAATTAGAGTTAATCTATTAAGTAACTACTCCACTAGTTATATCTACGTTGTTAACTATTCTATACCTATATACCCGGCCTATTAATAAGTCTACCGTAGTTCCTACTATAAGGCTTTGTTATATATTCACTACTAAGGTTATAATAAAAGAAGTTAAATAATATACCGCTAAAAATAGTAGCTATAACGCCGTTAACGGTAGCAACTATATTAAGATTAGGTAACGATATTAGTATAGCAAAAGATACTAACCCTTAGCTAGTTACCGTTGGACAACTATAAAAAATAGTTAATTAATTAACGGATAATAATAGGATACTTAAAGAAAGGATCGAAGGGATTGGCGTTGTAAAGGTTAAGTTACCCTTAATTAAGCAATTCCTAGAAGAGAAGTTAAAGCTTAAAGGATTCCTTATGTAAATGCACTTTAAGGTTATATAGGAAGGGGTTAAACTAAAAACGTCTATAGATTAAGTTACTTACGCAGGATTATTCTTAACGGGAAGGGTACTTAAGTAGTTTAAGCCTTACCTTATAGAGGTATAAGAGTATAGTATAACAACCACTAACTAAAAGGTGCGGTATATATTCTTAAGTTAAAATAGGTTTGTAGAATAATTAATACAAATATTTAAAAACCTAGAGGCAACTACTATGGTAAAAAGCTTTAAAACCTAGTATAAAGAACTTTAGCAATTAAGTATATAATATAATTTTAAATATCAGTAATATAAGCTAAATAGAATAATAAGGCGCTTATAGTATAATATAAGCAAGGACTTAAAGTAAAAGTCTAGGACGTAATTATCCTAATAGAAGATGCGGATACTCTTAGGGATTTAATTAATTAAGCAATTAAGATTAATAATAGAATCTACTAAAGAGAGCAAACTAAGAAGGGTTAGAATAGACTTCTACAGTTATATAAGGCGCAGAGCACGCTATAATAAAGTTAAAGTTAAAAACTATAGTATAGTGCAGAGCTAATAGACCTTAGCGGTACTAAAGAATTTAGAAGATAAAATAAGAAATTATAGAAACCTAAAGAATAAGGATTAAGTAATTAAAGGTTTAAGGAATAGAGGCTAAACCAGGAATTTTAATAGTAGAAGACGTTTAGGTAGACTCTATAGTAAGAGAAATAGTTTAAAGAAGGAGCTTATATAAATTGCAGAAAATAAGGTTATTATATTAAAGACTATAAAAGTAGTTAAAGTTACTATATAGTAAAAGGGATAAGGCTAGTAGATAATATATACGTATAAAGGGATAATAATATACTATAAGGAATAAAAGAATATTTAATTAAAAGTTTCACGTTTTATTATAATAACGTATACTAAATTTATAAAGACGCTAAGTATAGCGCAAGCTATTAGCCGCAGGAGCTAAAATTATTAAAGTTTAGAGGAACTAATAAACTAGTTTGTAAATTGGATATTAAGGACAATAAATTTAATATAGGCGAAATATTTAGTAATAATAAGGCAATAAAGGTAGCTTATTAGGAGTATATAGACCTTAGAGATATTATAAAAAAGGTAGAGGATAATTCTACTACAGAATAGGGAATATTAGTAGGGACTAAGACCCCACTAGATATAATGTCTATCGCTTTATAAGATATAAGAAAAGTAAAATAGCGAACCACTTTAGTACTTAATAAAGGCAAAAGGCTAAAAGCTTAAGATTCTTAAAAAGAGATATAAGATGACTAAAATTCTTAAGATAAGATAAGGTAAGCTTAAGGACCTATAATAGACGATAACTAATAGAGCAGAGTAATGGCTTAGTTTAGCGATATATAAATAAGCTTAGGATAAAGCTTCCTAAAAATATAAGACTTTTAAGACGAGATAAGTAAGATCTAAGACTCTTAAGATAAGATAAGAACACTATAAAACCTAGTTAAACTAAGGTAGGAGTAAAGCTTAAGATAGAAGTAAGCTTAGAATTAAGAATCCTATAGGATTAAGACTTTAATACACGAATAAGGACTACTAAAGAACATAATACTAAGATTAAGAAGTAAGATAACTTTAAGGATCTACTTATAAGGCAAAAACCAAAAGAAACCATAACAGAATTTAGGTAAAGAATTATTATATAGTAAGAATAGAAACTAGATAAGAGATCTAGTATACTAGGTTATATAAGAGATAGAGCACCTATATAAAGAATTACTAATAGGCCTAGTGTTACGGACACTTTAAGTATAATATTACGACTACTTAGAGAGGAGTCGAAAGAAGCTAGTTAGTTAATTTAGGCACGGTTTAAGATAGAACCAATAGAACTATATAATGAGGAATGGTAACTAAGGTTATATAATATAATGTATATAATCTATAGGATCCGTATAATCTATAATAAAGTAAATAAAGCACGCGTACCTTACGTATAAAGGGGATTTCTTAGAAGTATAGTTGTATATTTAAAGGACCACAGCCCCTACCTAGATAGTTCTCTCCTTTATAGTAAATCTTAAAATATAATTAGAGTTAATCTATTAGGCAACCACTCTACTAGTTATTATTACGTTATTAACTTCTTATTTATCTATATACCTAGCCTATTAATAAGTCTACCGTAGTTCCTACTATAAGGCTTCGTTATATATTCACTACTAAGGTTATAGTATTAATAAAGTTAAACAATATGTCACTAAAAGCACTAGCTATAACACCATCAACGGCAGCAACTATATTAAAATTAGGTAATAATATTAGTATAGCAGATACTAACTTATAGTAACCTATAATAGTCAGACAGTTATAAGAGATAGTTAACCAATTAACAGAAAATAATACGACGCTAGAAAATAGGATTAATGGGATAAGGGCAGCTAAGATTAAGTTACTATTAATTAAAAGATTCTTAGAAGAGAGATTAAAGCTTAAAGAATTCCTTATGTAAATACACTTTAAGGTTACGCAAGAAGGAGCAAAACTGCTAATACCTATAGATTGAATAGTATATACGGGACTATTTCTATTAAAAAGAGCACTTAAGTAGTTTAAGCTTTACCTTATAGAAATATAAGCAAATGAAATAATAACCACTAATTAGGAGGTACAATTTATATTCTTAAGCTAGGAGGGGTTTTTAGAGCGACTTATATAAATATTTAGAGACTTAGAGTCAATGACTACGGTAGAAAAAAAACTCTAGAACATTATATAACGAACTTTAACAATTAAGTATATAATATAATTCTAGATATTAGCTATATAAGTTAAGTGGAATAATAAGGCGCTTATAGCATAGTATAAATAAGGACTTAAGACTAAAGTCTAAAACGCGATTATCCGAATAGAAGATATAAAAACTCTTAGAGATTTAATTAATTAAGTAATTAAAATTAATAATAGAATCTATTAGAGAGAGTAGACTAAAAAAGGCTAGGATAGAGTTCTATAGTTATATAAGGCGTAAAGTACGCAACAACTAAAGCTAAGTTAGAAACTATAGTATAGCGCAGAGCTAATAGACCTAAGTAGTACTAGAGAAAACCAGAAATAGAATAAACGACTATAGAAACCTAGAGGATAAGGATTAAGTAATTAAAGGTTTAAGAAGTAGAGGCTAAACTAGGGACCTTAGTGGCAGAGAACGTTTAGGCAGACTCTATAATAAGAAAAATGGTTTAAAGAAGGAGCTTATATAAATTACAGAAAATAGGGTCACTATATTAGAGACTATAAGAGTAATTAGAGTTACTATGTGGTAAAAGAGATAAGACTAGTAGACGATATATACGTATAAAGGGATAATAATATACTATAAGGAATAAAAGAATATTTAATTAAGAGTTTCGCGTTTTATTATAATAATGTATACTAGATTTATAAAGACGCTAAGTATAGCGCAAGCTGTTAGCTATAGGAGCTAAAATTATTAACATTTAAAGGAACTAATAAACTAGTTTATAGATTGGATATTAAGGATAATAAATTTAACGTAGGCAAAACATTTAATAACGATAAGGTAATAAAAGTAGCTTACTAGGAGTATATAGACCTTAGAGATATTATACTAAAGGTAAAGAATAATTCCACTACAGAATAGAGAACATTAGTAGGGATTAAGACCCCGCTAGATATAATATCTATCGCTTTACAAGACGCAAGAGAAGTAGGATAGTGAACTACTTTGGCACTTAATAAAGGTAAAAGGCTAAAGGCTTAAGATTCTTAAGAAGAGATATAAAACAACTAAGATTCTTAAGAGGAGATAGAATAAGCTTAAGGACCTATAATAGATAATAATCAATAAAGCAGAGCGATAGCTTAGTTTAGTAATATATAAATAAGCTTAAAACGAAGTTTCCTAGTAATATAAGATTCTTAAGACAAGATAAGTAAGATTTAAAACTCTTAAGATAAGATAAGAATACTAAGTAAGCCTAGTTAGACTAAGGCTAAAGTAAAGCTTAAGATAGAAGTAAGCTTAGGATTAAGAATCCTATAGGACTAAGACTTTAATAAATAAATAAGGACTATTAAAGAATATAATACTAAGATTAAGAAGTAAGAAGACTTTAAGAATCTACTTACAAGGCAAAAACTAAAGGAAACTATAATAGAATTTAAAGAGTAAATCATTGCATAGTAAGAATAGAAAGTAGATAAGAGATCTAGTATACTAAGTTATATAAAGGACAGAGTACCTATATAAAAAATCACTAATAGGCCTAGGGCAGGTATACTAAGAGCTAAGTAACTTACTAAACTAGAAAATAAAAAGGATCTAGGGATCCTTATTAGGTTTAAAGAACGACATATAAAAGGCTATTATAATGTAGTAATAAGAAGATACTTCCTTATAGATAAGCCGTATACACTCTAGTAGCTATACTAAAAGTGGTATAAGCAAAGGCATAATAATAAGTAGGAAGATTTCTATATATAGTTGGATAAAAAAAGTCATCTAGAACTACCTAATTATAGAAAAGGCTATAAGTCATATTAAAGGAGCCTTAATTATAATATTAAAGGATCTAAAGAAATAATTAGAGGACTAGAGAAGTAAAAGGCAAATCTTAGTACCTATAAATAAAGTCGCAATATTTAAATTAACGCGATAGAGGTTTAAACTTAAGGATAAAGATAAGCTAAGAGTTAACCTAAGACACTAAGCGTACTATACGTTATTGTAAATCGTATATATAGATAATATATATAATATATATAGAGCACCTAAGGATAAATATTAGAAGTACCTAGTAAGGATATATTAGGTACTAGACGAGCAATAATATAGAAATGCTAGGTATATATATAAATGGGATTTAACGGAAGTTTAGGAGTTAGGTAACTTAATACTTTAATTAAGAAGATTCTTTATAGAAGAATGCTTAGATAGATAATAGTGGTAGGAATACCTAGAAAATATATGTCTATAGTATATTAAGGATAAAAAATAAACTAAGTATTAGCTAAAAGGGGACTAAGTATAAATAGGATTAAGTAGCTAATAGTTAAGAAAAGTAAAGGCCTACGGAACTAAAGGGAGCTAGTGGTAAAGCCTTAGACCCTTAAAGGAATTTAAGGATAACACCTAAATTTATAAGTTAATTAGTAAGATTAATAGTTTAAAGTATTAATAGATAGTGGAGCAATATAGAACTATATTTTACTAGTAGCAGTTAAGAGAATAGGATTACCTTACAGATAGAAGGAGTAACTTTACCTATTAGTTACAATTTTAGGAGATCTAATAACCTATAGAGGAGGGATTATTAATCTTAAAATAGGACCTATTTAGTTAACCATTAAAGGAAGACGAATTAAGATATCTTTTAATATCCTACTATTAGGACGAGATAAGGCAGTATTAGGAATACCTTAGTTATAGGAATATAATCTAAGGATTAATTAGATTACAGAACAGGTTAATATTAAAGATACTTAACGCTATAAGATATAATAATAAACTAAGTTAGTATAGTACTAAGTCGGAGCAATATATGAAGAGACTAAGTAAGGCTTAAGTTATATACTAAAGAGATACTATAAGTATAGTAAGAAACTATAGTTATTAGAAAGTAAAAAGCTAGTAGATTATATAGTATAGGATTATAAAATAGAATTAAAACTAGGAATAAGTTTAAGGTTCTTTTTAACCTATAAGCTTACTTAAGAAGAGTTAAGAGCACTTAAAGAGTTTATCTAAGAAAACTTACGAAAGGGATATATTAAACTATTATAGTTATTAGCGGGTTATCCAGTACTATTTATATTAAAGAAGAACGGAAAACTTAGGTTATATATTAACTATAAATAGTTAAATAGCATTACTTAGAAGAATAGATACCTTTTACCCTTAATTAGCGAAATTTAAGATTAGATAGGTAATATATAAATCTTTATAAAGATAGATTTAAGATAGGCGTACTATTAGATTAGAATTAAGAAAGGCAATAAATAAAAAGTAGCCTTTAGGTTAAGGGGGGGGCTATATAAGTTATTAGTAATACAGTTTAGGTTAATAAATACACTAGTAATATTTTAGAAGTAAATTAATAGCGTATTAGGAGAACACCTTAATAAGTTTATTATAGTATACCTTAACGACATTATTATCTACTTAATAACTAAGGAAGAACACGGGGAATACGTTAAATAGGTCTTAAAGAGACTATAAGAAGAACAGATACTAGTAGTAATTAAAAAATACGAGTTCTTTATAAGAAAGACCGATTTTATTAGATTTATTATTAAACTAGGTTATATTAATATGGACTTAAAGAAAATTAAAGCTATAGTAAGTTGGTAAGAACTAGAGAATATAATATAGTTAAGGTTATTTTTAGGATTTTGCAACTACTCTATATTTTAAGTACTATAATTATCCCTAATAACTCCTTATTATAAACGTTATAGTTTAACTCTAGTAGTGTTATCTTACAACTATAATATACTACTAAGTGCTATATATCCTTATACTTTTATAGTAAGTATACTTCTAGTATATAGTCTAATGTATCTATTTCCACAACCGTGTCTAGTCCTAGTTAGTAAATCTTAAGGATTAGCTTCTAGGTAAATAACTCCTTAAGTTCTTTAAATAGCTTTCTTTATTTATCCCCCTATACCTATAGTTCCTCTTTCTTAGTAAGCCTAGAGTATTCTTATAAGGAGTAAAAAAAATATTTATAGTTAAAATAGATTATAAGAACCTAATGGGGTTCTTAATAATAAAAGAACTTAATTAGAAATAAGTTAAATATGTAGAGATACTTATAGAATACTATTTTAAGATTTAGTATATAAAAGGAACTAAAAATATAAGAGTAGATATACTTAGTAGAAAGGCTAAATTATAGAGTAATAGAAAGCTATTAGGAGTAATACTACATAGAGATAGTAACAGGTTAATTAGATATAATTACCCTAAGCTAGTAGCAACTTAAGAGGATAATAAACTAAAAAAAGTCTATAAGATACTAGAGAGCTTTTAGGTATAAAGAATTCTAAAAGTATAGCTAGAAGATCTGTAAATAGATATATACAAAAATTGGGAAGCGATATATATCCTAAAGAGCATAGTAGAGCATTTTGTAGAAGATTTCTATAAGGGAATAACTTAAGGACACAATATAGTAATAGGCTTAGTGTTAAGACTTTAGGAAGAATATATTATTAACGGAATCTAAAATATTATAAGAAAAGTAATAAAGGAGTATTTAAATTTCTAAAGAAATAAACTAATAAGGCATAAGCTATATAGAGGGCTATAACCTATTAAAATACTAGAGAGACTATAGGAGGTTATATTATAAGACTTTATTATTAAATTACTAAAGTTAAGGGATCCTATTACTAGATAAAATTATAACGCAATTTTAGTAATAGTAGATAAGCTTATAAAGTAGGGCTACTTTATAGCATGCACAGAAGAAATCTCAGCGGAAGATATCGCTAGAATCTATATTAAAGAAGTATTTATAAGATATAAAGTACTAAATAAAATTATATTAGATAGGAATCTAAGATTTATAGTAGCATTTTAAGAGGTATTCTTGGCAAAGCAAGGAGTTTAAGTAATAACTGTTACTGTATATTATCCGCAGATAGATAGTTAAATAGAGAGATTAAATTAGACACTAGAATAGTATTTAAAATATTATATTAATTACGCGCAGAATAATTAGGTATTGTTATTACTAGTTATATAGTTTATATATAATATAATACCATAAGAAGGAATAGGCATATTACTATTTAAGGCAAATTATGGATATAAGCTAAGAATATCGTTATTACTATAATAAGTAAAGAAAATAAGTAGTATAGCTAAAGAAAGAATAAAGATATTAATAAATCTTTATATAGACCTTATATAATTAGTAAAGAAAATATAAAAGAGAATAAAAAAGTACTACGATGCTAAAAGATCTAAGGGACTAGATCTTAAGGAGGGAGATAAAGTATAACTACTATATAAAAATTTTAAGAGTTAATAACTAAGCAAAAAATTAGACTACGTTAGACTAGGACCTTTTAAAGTTATATAAAGAATTTTACTAGTTATATTTAAATTAAACCTACTAGCTAAGATAAAGATCTACCCTATATAGTATATTGCGATGCTAGAGCTAGTATACGGAAATATTAAGCTACTAGTCTATAAGGCAGACATGTATAGAGGGTAAGAAGAAGATAAATAGTAAGTTTTAGAGATCGTTAGTTATAAGGATATAGATAACGAAATATAGTATAAGGTTAAGTAGATAGGCTATATTAAAACTACTTAGGAACTACTATAGAATCTAAAAAACACTATAAAAAAGGTATAGGAGTATTAAAAGAAATTAGGTTAGGCAGTAGTAATAAAAAAAATTATAAAAAAAATAAGTTACCTAAGGGGGACCTAAGAAGAGTAGTTACTAAACTACTTAGATTTATTTCCTTCTTAGTTAGAAAAAAGTCTATTTTTTTATTACTAAGTTCCTATAAACCTTATTTTATAAGTTTCTACTTCTTAAAACAGACCTTTTTATAAACCTTTTTAAGATAGATTAATTAAGCAGACGCCATAAGATAAGACTTAAGGGCCCGTTGCTAAGTATTAGCGGCCTTTTATTTAATATTATAAAAGTAATAAAGTTCCGCTAAAGTAACAGATAGTTTATTATCTAGCTATATAGTAGTAGATTAAATATAAAACCCTAAGATAAATTAATTAGAGAACTAAACGACTATTAAGAATAATAGGTTATATATATTTAGTATTAAAGACGGAGCAAACGTTATAGAATAAATAAATATTCGCTTTAGTATACTCTAAATAAGAGAACGGTTATCATAAAGATAGGTTTACTAATATAATATAAACTAACCACTTTTTTAAATAGCGAGAACACGGAGATGGTATAATCTCACTAAAAGATAATATTGTAGTAATAGTGTAAATACGACAAGCAGTTAAAGAAGAAGAAAAGACTTTAGGTATAATAAGTAATAATATTAACTAAATTAATTAGACGGATATTACACCTCTAGTAAATAACTTAGAGATATTTAAGATCTTTAAGGATAAAGATAAAAAGAAGGGAGATAGTGTTACGGACACTTTAAGTATAATATTATAACTACTTAAAGAGGAGTTAAAAGAAGCTAGTTAGTTAATTTAGGTATAGTCTAAGATAGAACTAATAGAACTATATAATAAGGAATAGTAACTAAGGTTATATAATATAATCTATATAATCTATAAGATCTATATAATTTACGATAAAGTAAATAGAGTATACGTACCTTATGTATAAAGGGAATTTTTTAGGAGTACGGTTGTGTATTTAAAGGACTATAGTCCCTACCTAAATAGTTCTCTCCTTTGTAATAAATCTTAGAATATAATTAGAGTTAATCTATTAGGCAACCACTCTACTAGTTATTATTACATTATTAACTTCTTATTTACCTATATACCTAGCCTATTAATAAGTTTACCGTAGTTCCTGCTATAAGGCTTTGTTATACCTAAGGTAGGTATATTAAGAGCTAAGTAGCTTACTAAACTAAAAAACGAAGAGGATTTAGGAATCCTTATTAGGTTTAAGGAATAATATATAAAGGGTTATTATAATATAGTAATAAAAAGATACTTCCTTATAAATAAGCTGTATATACTTTAGCAGCTATACTAAAAGTAGTATAGGCAAAGGCACAATAATAAGTAGGAAGATTTCTATATATAGTTAGATAAGAAAGTTATCTAAAACTACCCAATTACAGAAAAGGCTATAAGTTATATTAAAGGAGCCTTAATTATAACGTTAAAGGATTTAAAGGAATAATTAGAGGACTAGAAAAGCAAAAGGTAAATCTTAGTACCCGCGAGTAAAGTTATAATATTTAAATTAATATAATAAAGGTTTAAACTTAAGGACGAAAATAAGCTAAGAGTTAACCTAAAGCACTAAGTATACTATATACTATTATAGATCGTATATATAGATAATATGTATAATATATATAGAGCACCTAAAGATAAATATTAGAAGTACCTAGTAAGGATATATTAGGCACTAGATAAGCAGTAATACAGAAATACTAAGTATATATATAGATAGCATCTAATAGAAGTTTAGAAGTTAGGCAACTTAATACTTTAACTAAAAAGATTCCTTATAGAAAAATGCTTAAATGGATAATAGTAGTAGGAATGCCTAGAGAATATATATCTATAGTATATTAAAAATAAAAGGTAAACTAAGTATTAGCTAAAGATAGACTAAGTATAAATAAGATTAAGTAGCTATTAGTTAGGAAAAGAGGAGGCCTATAAAACTAAAGGGAACTAGTAATAGAGCCTTAAACCCTTAAAGGAATTTAGGGACAATATCTAAACTTATAAGTAAAATAGCGAGATTAAAAGTTTAAAGTATTAATAGATAGTAGAGTAATACGGAACTATATCTTATTAGTAGCAGTTAAGAGAATAGGACTACCTTATAGATAGAAAAAGCAACCTTACCTATTAGTTATAATTTTAGGAGATCCAATAGCCTATGGAGGGGGTATTACTAACCTTAAAACCGGACCTTTTTAAATAACTATTAAAGAGAGATAAATTAAGATATCTTTTAATATCCTACTATTAGGACGGGATAAGGCAGTATTAGGAATGCCTTAGTTACAAAAATACAATCTAAAGATTAATTAAATTATAGAATAAGTTAATATTAGAAATACGCAACACTGTAAGATATAATAATAGACTAAGTTAGTATAGTACTAAGTTAGAGCGATATATAAGGAAACTAAAAGAGGGTTATCGTATATACTAAAAAGATACCATAAGTATGGTAAGAAATTATAGTTACTAAAAAGCGAAAAGCTAGTAGATTATATAGCATAGGACTATAAGATAGAGTTAAAACCAAAAACAAGTCTAAGATTCTTTTTAACCTATAAGCTTATATATGAAGAATCTAGAGCACTTAAAGAGTTTGTCTAGGAGAACTTATAAAAGGGATATATTAAACTATTATAGTTATTAGCAGGTTATCCAGTACTATTTATACTAAAGAAAAATAGAAAACTTAGGTTATATATTAACTATAAATAGTTAAATAGCATTACTTAAAGAAATAGGTATTCTTTACCCTTAATTAGCGAAATCTAAGATTAAATAGGTAACGTGTAAATCTTTATAAAGATAGATCTAAAATAGGTATACTACTAGATTAGAATTAAGGAAGGTAATAAATAAAAGGCAGCCTTTAGGTTAAAAGAAGGACTATATAAGCCGTTAGTAATATAGTTTAGATTAATAAATATACTAGTAACGTTTTAAAAACGAATTAATAGCGTATTAGGAGAACACCTTAATAAGTTTATTATAGTATACCTTAACAATATTATTATCTACTTAATAATTAAGGAAAAATACGGAGAATATATTAAATAGGTTTTAAGGAGACTATAAGAAGAATAAATACTAGTAGTAATTAAGAAATGCGAGTTCTTTATAAAGAAGACCAATTTTATTGGATTTATTATTAAACTAGGTCATATTAGTATAGACTTAAAGAAAATTAAGGCTATAGTAAGTTAGTAAGAACTAAAGAATATAACATAGTTAAGGTTATTTTTAGGATTTTGCAACTACTATAGAAGGTTTATAGTATAATAGTTAAAGAATATTAAACTATTTACTAGGCTTATAAAGAAAGAGGAACTATAGGTATAGGGAAACAAATAAAAGAAACTATTTAAGGAACTTAAAAAATCGTTTACCTAGGAACTAATCCTTAAAATCTACTAACTAAAATTAGATATAGTTATAGAGATAAACGTATTAGACTATATACTAAGAGTATACTTACTATAAAGGTATAAGGACGTATAGTACCTAGTAGTATACTATAGTTGGAAGATAATACTACTAAAGTTAAACTATAACGTTTATAATAAGGAGTTATTAAGGATAGTTATAGCACTTAAAAAATAAAGAGCATTCTTATAAGGCGCAGAAAAACTATTTATAGTTAAGATAGATTATAAGAACCTAATGGGGTTCCTAATAATAAAAGAACTTAATTATAGATAAGTTAGATGGGTAGAGATACTTATAGAATACTATTTTAAGATTTAGTATACTAAAGAAACTAAAAATATAAGGGTAAACGCACTTGGTAAAAAGGCTAAACTATAGAATAATAAAAAACCATTAGGAGGAATGCTACGTAAAAACAGTAACGGGTTAATTAGATATAATTACCCTAGGCTAGCAGCAACTTAAAAAAAACAATAAACTAAAAAGGGTCTATAAGATACTAGAAAGCTTTTAGGTATAAAAGATTCTAAAAGTATAGCTAGAAGATCTATAGATAGATATATACAAAAACTAAAAAGTAAAGTATATCCTAAAAAGCATAGTAAAGCATTTTATAGAAGATTTTTATAAGGGAATAACTTAAGAACATAATGGAGTAACAGGCTTAGTATTAAGACTTCAAAAAGAATATATTATTAATAGAATTTAAGGCATAGCTAGAAAGGTAATAAAAAAGTATCTAAATTACTAAAGGAATAAATTAATAAGGTATAAGCTATATAAAAGGCTATAACCTATTAAAATACTAGAGAGACTATAGAAGGTTATAGTATGGGACTTTATTATTAAGTTACTAAAGTTAAAAAAAATCCTATTACCAGATAAGAATATAATATAATCTTAGTAATAGTGGATAAGTTAACTAAATAGGGCTATTTTATAGCATATATAAAAGAAATCTTAGCGAAAGATATTGCTAGAATCTATAATAAAGAAGTATTTATAAGATATAAAGCACTAAATAAGATTATATCGGATAGATATCTAAGATTTATAGCAGTATTTTAGGAAGTATTCTTAGCAAAGTAAGGAGTTGGAGTAGTGACTTTTACCGCATATTATCCGCAGACAGACGGTTAGATAGAAAGATTAAATTAAACGCTAAAGTAGTATTTAAGATATTATATTAATTACGCATAAAAAAATTAGGTATTATTATTACTAGTTATATAGTTTATATATAATATAACGCTATAAGAAGGAATAGGTTTATTACTATTTAAGGCAAATTACGGATATAAGCTAAGAATATTATTATTACTATAATAAGCAAAGAAAATAATAATAATTCATTGCTTAACGTCCGATTTGGATCCCTATTGGGCCCACGCGGACTACTCCTTATTTACATATAGGGAGAAAACTCAACTTAAGAGAGACTCAATTTGAGAAAACCCCGTGATCCATCTCCCCGCCTTTTGGGACTCGCCTATAAGGCGCCTGCGAGTCACCTATAGTGCTTCTACTACCTTACTTTTTGACCTCCTTAGGAACCACTGCAGCCGTAACAAGCCTACGGACGCGCTAGTATCGCAAACTTTACTCTACTACTATAGAGTCATTAGGGGGCGCCCGTTACTCGCCCCCCCACCCTTTATTATTATTTCCTTTGCAACCCGGAACTGGTTTAGTACATTTTGGCTAATAAGCCACTAGGTAACCGCCTTAAGGCCTTTTTGTGTTAAGAGCAGTGTCTTATAGTTCTCTATGCCAGCTACTAAGAGTATTGCTTCTTGGTTAGTGCGTAAGGGGCATAACAGTATTACGTGTTTTGGTGTCTATCTTAGCCAGCCACATTTGCATCTTGGGCTTCCTACTAGGACACCTACCCAGTAGAGCCAGTCTTTTAGTCCTATTATTCCTGTTCTTAAAAGTGTTGCCATTATATTTTCTGCCTTCGTTAGGCCTTCTCAGAGCCCTAGAGTGTTTACCCCCCATGGCGTTGACTATGCTACGGCTCGGGTTCCTCTTGTCTTAAAAGTAAAGAAAATAAGTAATATAGCTAAAGAAAGAATAAAGACACTAATAAATCTTTATGCAGACCTTATAGAATTAGTAAAGAAAGTATAAAAAAGAATAAAAAAGTACTATAACGCTAAGAGATCTAAGGGACTAAATCTTAAGAAGGGAGATAAAGTATAGCTACTATATAAAAATATTAAGAGTTAATAACTAAGTAAGAAGTTAGACTACATTAGACTAGGACCTTTTAAAATTATATAAAGGATTTTACTAGTTATATTTAAGTTAAACCTACTAGCTAAAATAAAGATCTACCCTATATAGTATATTATAATACTAAAGCCAGCATATAGGAATATTAAGCTACTAGTTTATAAAGTAGATATATAGAGAGAATAAAAGGAAGATAAATAGCAAGTTTTAAAGATTATTAGTTATAAGGACATTAATAACAAAATATAGTACGAGGTTAAGTAAATAGGCTATACTAAGACTACCTAGGAACCACTAGAGAATTTAAAAAACGCTATAAGAAAGGTATAGAAGTATCGGAAGAAATTAGGTTAGGTAGCATTAATAAAAAAGAATTATTAAAGAATAAGTTACCTAAGGGGGACCTAAAAGGAGCAGCTACTAAGTTACTTAGAGCTATTTCCTTCTTAACTAGAAGAGAATCTATTCTTTCATTACTAAGTTCCTATAAACCCTACTTTATAAGTTTCTACTCCTTAAAACAGACCTTCTTACGGACCTTCTTAAGACGAATTAGCTAAGTAGACGCCGAGAAACAAGAGTTAAGGGCCCGTTACTAAGCATCAGCGGCCTCTTATTTAGCCTTATAAAAATAATATAGTTCCGCTAAAGCAACAGACAGCTTATTATTAAGTTACGTAGTAGTAAATTAAATATAAGACTCTAAAATAAATTAACTAGGAAACTAGACGACTATTAAGGGTAATAAGTCGCGTATATTTAGTATTAGAGATAGAGCGAACGTTATAGGACGAACGAATATTTACTTTAGTGCACTTTAAGTAAGAGGACGGTTATTATAAAGATAGGTTTACTAATATAATATAAACTAACCCCTCTTTTAAATAGCGAGAATATAGAGACGGTATAATCTCACTAAGAAATAGTATTATAGTAATAGTGCAAATACGCTACGTAGTTAAAGAAGAAGAAGCTTTAGATATAATAAGTAACAATATTAACTAAATTAATTAGACGGATATTATACCTCTAGTAAATAACTTAGAGATATTTAGAATCTTTAAGGACAAAGATAAAAAGGAGGGATATAGTGTTACAGACGCTTTAGGTACAATATTATAACTATTAAAAGAAAAGTTAAAAGAAGCTAGTTAGTTAATCTAGGTATAGTTTAGAATAGAGCCAATAGAACTATATAACGAGGAATAGTAACTAAGGTTATATAATATAATCTATATAATTTATAAAATCTATAGGATCTATAATAAAGTACATATACCTTATATATAAAGGGTATTTCTTAAAAGTACAGTTGTGTATTTAAAGGACTATAGTCCCTACCTAGATAGTTCTCTCCTTTATAGTAAATCTTAGAATATAATTAGAGTTAATCTATTAGGTAACTACTCCACTAGTTATATTTATATTGTTAACTATTCTATACCTATATACCTGGCCTATTAATAAGTCCACTATAGTTCCTACTATAAGGCTTCGTTATAACGGGCTTAGTCTCTTTTTAATTTAGTATAAGCCTATAAACTTCTAATTAAGTTTCTTTAAGGGTATTAAGTCTTTAGGTTTTATATATTTAGGTAAACTATATTACCTTCCTTAAATTCCTACGCAGGAGCTCGTCCTTTATTATATACTATTTCTATACTATTTAAGCGTGCGCTAATTTACTTTTTATTAGTTCCGTTAAACTACTTTATTTAATTAGCGAAGTTATACGCGTTAATTAGTTAAATCCTCTTAATTACAGTTCCTATTATATTAATTTTAGGTTATAGTTTAAATCTAAGTTAAGGGTCTTATCTATAGGTTGCGTAAAACGGCGTTACGCCTATTAATTTATTTCTTGTATTATTTATAATAAACTTAGTTAAAGGTAGCCACTTTTCCTAGTTATCTTATAGGTAGAAGCAGTATATTTATAAATATTATTCTATAATTACATTTGTAATTTTAGTTTAACTATCTATTTTTAGATAAAATATAGTTAAGAGTTATATTTATATACTTAATTATTTATATAGGGCTTATTAAAAGTCTAAAACGAACTAGCTTCCGTAATTAGATATTATTAAATTAAAAAGTCCGTATAGCTTAAAAACATATTTAATAAAACATTCGGCTACTAATATTATATTAATTAAGTCTATAGGAATTATATATCGCATTTTTATAAAATAGTTAATAACTACTATAATATTTATAAACCTATTACTATTAGGTGGATTAACTATAAAGTTAATTAAAATATCTTGCTATTTTTATATTGGAATTAGTAACGGTTAAAGTACTCCTTACTTCTTTATATAAGAGGTTTTCCTATATACATATAGTCTATATACATATAGTCTATATACTTAAATATATTTTTATATATAGTTATATATTATAGGCTAGTAATATACTTATTAAATAATCTTATAGGTCTTTATATAGCTAAAATACCCTACTATAGGAGAATTGTGTATAAATTTAAGTATTTTAAATTATAAGGGTTCGGAATTTAGGCCTACTATCTTCTATTAATAGTATAACCAATTATTACAGATTTTATATTTAGTAAGTATAATATCTTTATATTACCGTTTTCCTATTTAAATTACTTTTATTATATTTATTATCTAGGGGTCGTTCTTATATTTATACTCTATTAATTTATTAATTTCTAATTTATTCCTATTAGGCTCCGTATTTAAAAATATAAGGTATAGTTTTTTAAAGTATTTAGGGGGCAGTAGAATTTATAATTAATTTATAATCTGTTTATTAGAGGCGTTAGTAGGTAAGTTTTATAATTATTATATTAATAAGTTAGGCTTCTAATTAAGTTTGCTAGGTCGGTATATAATCTTAAAGTTAAATTATAAAAAGTATTTGGCCTAATAAATTTAGCGTTATATTAATTGCTTTATAGTTATAAAGTACTATAGGTTTTTATAGTCCGTTAATATACGTATTAGAAATAACAATCCTTTAAGTTCTAAATGCTATTATTTAAAACATTTAATAATTATAAGTAGTTTATTATTATAAATCTTATAGTTTAATTTAGTAGGGGGAAGTTTCCGAGAGAGAAAGGCTACTAGGCGTAGCTTGCCGTTTTTATTATATTGTAATAATACTCCTCCTTCTAGTATATAATTATAATAAATTCAATTTACCGCCCGTCTTGGTCCCCCTAGTGGGTCCACGCAGGCTAATACCTTCTATAGGAAAAACTCTATCTTAGAGAAAACCCAGTTGCGGGCCGTGCTGGAGAGACGACAGCGTTCCGATATTGGGGCGCCGGCGACTCGCCTTCTACCTAGTACCAAGTCTGCGTATTAAGCTAACTAACCGCGCTTCGCGGATAATCTCACACTGCCCCTTCTTTCCTTATCCTTTTGCCCTTATCCTTTTTGCTAGTCCTTTTACTAGTCCTTTTACCAGTTCTTTTGCCAGTTCTTTTGCCAGTTCTTTTACTAATCCTCTAGGCTTTAAAAGGGCTGGTATCCACTTATATCCTCTGCATCCATTTCCTTTATAGCCCGGAACTGGGTTAGGGCACCTGACTACACCAGCCATTTTATAGCCGCTTGGGCACTTCTTTTGTCGCTTAGGACGTCTTAAAGACGTTTAGAAGTGCATTGTGCTATAAAGTCTGCCCTTTGGTATTATGGACACTGAAATAGTATATGGTGTACTGTCTGCCTTATCTAGCCACATTTATACCGCGGGAGAATCTCTGGTACTCTAACGGATGCAAGCCATATATTAAACCCTATTACTTCTATACGAAGAAGAAATAGTGCTATAGCCTCTGCTTTTGTTAAGCCTTTATATAGCGGGATTATGGGTTTCCCCCACGGGGTCCTCCACGTAGTTTCTGTGCGATCTTTAGCCTTCGCTTGCCACCGTCGGCGCCATTCTAGGTCCGCCCATTTCGCGATGAGGGTGGTCGCTCGCCAGCGGTGCTGGTG
>Ga0307515_10005044_pt1 | contig 26869 bp, 38 predicted proteins | sample 17_EM_MG_FD_194513 | JGI IMG/M metagenome (GOLD analysis project Ga0307515, IMG submission 194513) | Populus trichocarpa ectomycorrhiza microbial communities from riparian zone in the Pacific Northwest, United States - 17_EM | ecosystem: Host-associated > Plants > Roots > Unclassified | place... | reverse complement strand
CAATCCTCCGAATTGCCGGATTTATGCCAACACCAACTAGTCTGTCCGCTGGGTATCGCGATAAATTTATACTGCCCTTATTGAAGTGCCCAGCTCGCCCGAGCCTGCGTAAGCTTGTGAGACAGTGGGTCCCTCATCCAGTGACCACGAGTTACAGTACTATCGCACTGTTCTGCCAGGCGACGTTTCTGCCCCCCAACCCACGCACGCGAGACGCAAGTGGTGTGCATTGATGCATACAACCCACAATAGAGTGCCACTCATGCCTAATACTGCATACGTACATAGCTGTCCGGCCCAGTGTGAGTACAGAGGGGTTCGAAAAAGTTCGGACGCGGGCCAGACATAGGTGTGGGCTGGCAGAAAGTTCGTTCGGACCGGGACAGACCTACGGGGAAATTCTGTGTCAAATTTGTTCGGACGGCCGGCGAACCTCTTCCCTTACTTTCCGGGGTCCTGATATTCCCGGGACTTTAGTACTAGCCCAGTGAGAAGTCGGACGAGCGTAAGCGAGGCCGATCTATCCTGGGAGAACCAGGAGTTTGTATCACCCGGGCTAGACCGGGGTCGATGAGAATCGCGCATTTGAGACAAAAATCCTTAAGTTCTACCCGGGTTGACCAGGATTTACTATAGACACTCCGACGTCCGACACCAGATTAGAGCAGATTTGAATAGATCTCAATACGCTTCAGGGTTCTACTGGGGTTGAGCGAGAGCGACAACAATTTATTCTCATCAACGCTGGTCGAGACGCATCTACTCCAATCTATAGTACACTCAGGTCGTCCTCCCCTCAATACCACCCATACCGCACCCACCCACGTACCCTGTGGCCTTCCCTGACATCACACCGCCCTCAAAACACCAAACAAACCACCAGAAACATCAGCTTGAAGTTTGCGACGTGAGGGAACAATCATATTTGGTGACGGAGACGGTATTGAGTACAAGGACCTTCGTCCGGTTGAAACACACACGCCCCGCCGTAACGAAAGAAGTGTTAGATACTGAGATAAGAGCAGAAGGTGTGCCACACACCTTCCGACCTTCCAAGAGAGCCGCCCACGGCCATCGAACTGTCTCTTCATTCCTTCATAGCATATATCCCTAGAGAGTATGTAGTTGTCAGAGTAGTGTAAATAGGAACATAGACAAGAACTTCAAACCCTTTGGTTGCTTGCCCAAGTCCCCTTGCCAAGCAGGGGCAAGACCTTAATTGAATTCGAGGTTCCTGATGTGCCGGGGTGGCCTTGAACGCAACCCGCATCATTTGAGTCGTTTGCTGGGATCGGGTTCAACTCGAGGAGCCGGTGCGACGGTCTGGGGAGAAACGGGATTGAGGAACGTGAGTAGACAACCTCAACAAGTATAAGGACGAACTGCAGAGGTCAAGAAGCGGTGTGGATTTGCACAAGCACCGGCTCCAGAGTGGTAAAGTCGGTAGGGTGTCATCGGAGGCAGGCGGTAACAGAGATCGCGGGGGTGGTGGTAACAGGTGCTGCAATTGAGAGTCGACAGGGGGCTTGGGGCGTTTCGGGGACAGTTTCGGGTTCAGGTTGCGGTTCAACCTCACCCATCTGCGCGCCGTGGTAGGCATCGACCGAACACGACGGCCAGGACGAGATGTCTGAGCTCATGTCCGTCTGGTGGTTGTCGTAGAGTCCCCCCAATACGCCGGGAGTGGCGGGCCAATCCTCAGGAGTTGTCGCATGCGGGACGGAGCTGAGACGGGCGGAGCTGAAGCCTATTTCCAATGCGCCTTGTACGATCAGTGCATATAGCTTGATTAAGAACAGGTCCGCTTACTGTTCGGAAGTCGATTCGTAGGGAGCGTTCCTAATCGACAAAGTTTGTGAATATAAAGTTTCCGTGGATGTGAACTAGGCGGACCTAATGACCACGGTCTGGCTTTGACCTTCTTGTTTGCCCGCTTTTCTGCGCCCCGGGTCAGAATACTAACGGACGTGATGTGCCCGAGATGCACCCAAGATTTTCAATCGGACGCCCCCAGGCGTTTGCAGACGGGGCACGACTTCGCCTAATCCTGGAACAGCCATAAGCCGTTTTCGCCGGTAACGCTGCATGGGCAACCGTTCGGCAACGGTAGATGATAATAGAGCCACTTTCCTCAGAGCGGCGGCAGGGGTGTATGTTGCCGGTTGGAAGTGAAACCCGGAGTCAGGTGAGAGCTCCGAATCACCACTCCCGATCGCTTCGTTTAAGCACTTTGAAGCAGATGCCAGGGGGTTTGGTGAACTGCTTGGCGGCCTTTACCTCACCTGTAGCCTAGTACGGGACATCCACATCTGGGCAACAAGATGGCAAACCTTGGGGGTGTAGAATACGACCGTTGGAATAGGTGTCATCGTAGATGACCTTGGAAGCAATCATGAATGCGGATATGAAGAGGCGGTGCCCGGAGGAACCGCGAGCAGCGATGGACCTCGTCTTCAATCTCTGCAGGGGGTGGGGGGCGGCAAAGGTCACGGAGGACATAAGCCTCGTGCGATGGAGTGCGTAGGTAATGAAGTGCACGAGGGAGGGGGAGGGAGAGGACGAGGAGAATGGTGGTGGTTGGTCAGGGCAGTGGAAGAGGTTGTTGACGTAGCGAACGCACATCTTTGCGGTCTGCTCATGGCCGTAGTATTGGTCCTGAGTAGAAGGCGGTCAAAAGGGGAACCGGACTAGAGAAAGAAAGGAAGGTGAACGTACCGGATGCCAATTACCTGTACTAGACGTCGGTGACTGAGGGGTGGAGGTGGAGGTGGAAATGGGCCTGTTAACGACTTGAGTGGGTGGCCTGCTGATGTAACTGGATGGGGAAGGATGGCGGGCGACGACAGCGGTGGCTATGGTCTCTGCCTTGGCTAACGCATCTAACAGCTCGTTTGTGTGGATGACAGCCTCGCGGTAGTAGGTCATGAGGCTGATCGACGTGGTGTTCCACTCGTTCACGATCTTCAAGAAGGTTGTAGAACCAGGGCTCGTGAGGACTTGCCGGATGCGATTGTTGAACTTTTGAACGCCTTCGTCGGAGATCCTAAGGAACGCCTGCATTGTTCCCTCCTTCGTCTGCTCGTTCGTGAGGTTCCACACCACGTCCTTGAGGGAGTACTGTGCTCCACCCATCGTTCGAATACGGCAATCCCGCAGCCAGCAGCGTTGACCATCGCACCGTTGTTGGTGGGGTCGGGGTTAGCGTTGAGATACCTCTGGATGAGGTCTCGCGCTTCGTCGGCGGTGAAGCGGAACAAGATATGAAGTTTTTCGACATAGCGAGAGTAAAGACGGACAGGATGGCGGACTCCGGTGGCCGAATCGCGATAGTCTGGAGGAAATTGTTGGGCATTTAGGGGGACCGGCCGTCTCGCTGGCTCGCTGGAGGCTGAGGCTGAGGAGATCCACGACGAGACCGTAGTACTGGATAACGAACACGGAAAACTGCAATCCGCGGATGGCCAGGTTGTGGTCCAGGATGAGTCGGAGGAGACGTTGCAAGAGGGTGAGATCCATCTTCTCGTAGATCTTCCAGAGTTGCGTCTCCATCAGGACGACGCATTCACCCTCGGATGTCTCCCAGATGTCGTTCAAGTGGTTGATTCCTTGGCACCGCTTGTACACCAGGAGTGAAGGAGGTTCGGTATCAGCAGGCTTGATCCAGGACGGGAAGAGGCCACGTTTGTCCGCTTCGAAGAAGAGATAGATATCGGTCGTGTTGAAATCCGACGGACGCGTCGATACCATTTCATCTTTCCGATCATATGTTTATAGTTGTTTTGACATACGGACACTTAGCACGTTTTTGGTTCGCTGGCACTCCTCAGTCTTGTTCGTCATACTGAGGAGTGAGTCCCCATTTCCTTATTGTTCGTTCCTCACACAGTTACTTATATTTCTTGTAGAATAGTTTATTGAGACGTTGCTCAGTTTCCAATAGGTCGAGATAAGCGTCCGTGATTTTCTCCACAGGCTCGATATCGTAACACGGGATGAGCTTGTTGTAGGTGTCAAAGAACTCGATACCGGCTTCCTTGAAGGCTCGTTGGGTGAGAAATAACCGCTTGACCCTCGACGGGCATGTGGGGGTTGTCATACTCATGGAATCAGAGATCTGGTTGCAGTGAGCTAACGAGGCCGACAAGCGACGATGAAACAAAACTTACGTAGTCCAAGAACTTAGCACGAGTGCACCGCTCAATGTCACGACTGTCGAAGTCTCCCCAACGAAGTTGGATATCAATCCAGTACTTGTTGCTGGTCGTACCATTGGAAACATCCTTGATATCGGTAACGAGCGTTGGTCGGGTGATGTTCCACTGTGGTGCAAGTTAGTCTCATACTCCGTGAAACGATGTGCGGGAAACAGACCTTACGCCAAAGTGTGCCGATCTTTCTAGAACAACGTGTTGATACGGGGAATACCGCGATCCCAGCTGTCCTCGAGATCTTCCAGGGTGAGATGGCAGTTCTGCGCGTTTGCTTCCTTACGCTTCATTGAGTATTCCGACCAGACACGCGCCGAATCCAAGAACTCTGCCTCCCAAGGTTGGAGATAACGGCATAAATTCGGAATGAGTTGGTCCTCCTCGCGGGATATGCCGGCGCGGAAGTGAGTGACTGAAAAAAAAGAAAACGTGAGAGATTGGTTAAAAGGGAGATAGACCATCGTACCTCCAATACCGGTCTGCTTCGACCATCTGAGATCGTTCTGAGGAATGAGGGCGTGGCCCATGGACAACATTCTAAGACCACCCAATTCCTATCAATCAATAAATACGGGACATCCACGCATGGGCGACGAGACGACGGACCTTGGGGGTGTAGAACACGACCGGCGGGAAACGCGAAGGCATCTTACTGTTCAACCCGATCTTGACGCGAGTCTGGATCTTGTCCTCCGCCTTAACCAACGCATCTAACAACTCGTTCGTATGGATGACAGCCTCACGGTAGTAGGTCATGAGGCCGATCAACGCAGTGTTCCACTTGTTCACGATCTTCGAGAAGGTTGTAGAGCCAGAGCTCATGAGGACCTGTCGGATGCGATTGTTGAACTGTTGAACGCCTTCGTCGGATACCCTAAGGAACGCCTGCGCTGTTCTCTCCTTCGACTGCTCGTTCGTGAGGTTCCACACCGAGTCCTTGAGGGAGTACTGTTCTCCACCCATCGTTCGAATTTTGGGTTAGATCCGAACTTCGAAGCCACACATAGAGAACAAGAGTTGGGGGTTGTTCTTGGAGTATACGCTGACGAACGTATCTTCCCATTCGATGGTGGTAAGGGACCTCGGAAAACTCTGCTTAACGTTCCAGAAGACGGCCCTCCCCAGATTTACGTCGTGCTTGATCAACCGATACGGCAATCCCGCGGCCAGCAGCGTTTGTTATTGTACCCAATGTCATTGCTGTTGGTGGGATCGGGGCTGGCGCTGAGATACTTCTGGATGAGGTCTCGCGCTTCGTCGGCGGTGAAGCGGAACAAGATATGAAGTTTCTCGACATAGCGAGAGTCAAGACGGACATGGTGGCGGACTTCCGTGGAAGAATTGCGGTACTGGCTGAAATTGTTGGGCATTTGAGGGGGACCGGCCATCTCGCTGGCTCGCTGGAGGCCGAGGATGAGGAGATCCACGACGAGGCCGTAGACCTGGAAAACGAACGCGGAAAACTGTAATCCGCGGATGAGACCGTACGCGTTCGTGTGGGTCATGTCCTTGTAGGTCAGCACCGTGTTGTTCTTAGCTGTGATCTAGTCGGCCAAGTTGTGGTCCAGGATGAGTCGGAGGAGACGTTGCAAGAGGGTGAGATCCATCTTCTCGTAGACCTTCGAGAGTTGCGTCTCCATCAGGACGACACATTCGCCCTCGGATGTCTCCCAGATATCGTTTAAGTTGTTGATTCCTTGGCACCACTTATACACCAGGAGTGGAGGAGGTTCGGTATCGGCAGGCTTGATCCAGGATGGGAAGAGGCCGCGTTTGTCCGCCTCGAAGAAGAGATATTGGTCGAGATAAGCGTCCGTGATCTTCTCCACAGGCTCGATATCGTAACACGGGATGAGCTTGTCGTAGGTGTCGAAGAACTCGATACCGGCTTCCTTGAAGGCTCGTTGAGTGAGCAATGACTACTTGATCCTCGACAGGCACTCGTGGGAGTTGTCGTAAGCCTGCTCGATCAAGGCCAATTCTTCACGTTGAGATTGGTTCAGAGTCCTTTCGCCGAGTACGCCTCCTTCAGTTTCTCCAACTCCAAAACCAGCAATTTGGTGTCGTGCTTGTAATTGAGGGGAGGGAATGGGACGGGGGCGAACTTACGGCTCTCCAGCCAGTGGACGGTGGCGGTGTAGATAGCAACGGCTTCCTCGGCACTGATATACGGTCCGTCCTTGATACGCGTGCTGCCTCTCCTGCTCAGCCTTCAGGTACAATCGAGTGAGACATCCGAAGTTCTTCTTGACGATGGCCTTGTCGGCGGTGGCACCTCGCCTGATACGCTCGCGGTTGTAGTGCGCAACGGAGACCCACCAGTCCGCCTTACTCTTGATGTACCTCAGGATGATGTTTTCGATGGCCGTGGGCATACCGGGGACCTTCCAAGGAATATTGGCCTTCCAACACCTCCAAGCTTCCGACAAGTGCTGCAGGATTGTCTTGGCCTTGTTTTGTTTGATCGACTCCGGCATCATATCCAAGATATCGTGCATGACCGCGGCGCGGAGTTCCAAATCGTAGTGAGACTCGACGCGCTGCTTGGTGACCGTCTTGGCGACACCCTTGCTGTTACAACCTTCGAATTGGCGGGCGAGGAGGTTTCCGAGCCACCGCTCAAGAAGAGAGACGATCCCGCGCGTGAAGAACAGCCAGACTCGCCAACCAGGGGCCCAGAAACCACAACCGGGACCCTTTCCGACTGGACCGGTGTTGAAACGATAGTAAATGAGATGCTTCAAGTCCTTCGTCATCCGAACTTGCCTCATAAGCTGGAACATACATTAGTCACACGTCAGAGCAACGAGAGGGCATCGCTTACCTTGTACTTGTACCGGTACATTCCCGTCAGGGCACCGATATGAGCGAAGGTGTACTGGATGGCATTGGCGAGTTGGAAGGCGTCGACGTTCCCAAGACAATATTGAACGCGCAAGTCAACAATGAGTTTGGTGGTAAGTCTGGGCCGGGTGATAAGTGTCGTTTGTGGGGTCTGGATCATCACCGTGACCCATCGCTGTCATGGGTAATCAACTTGGCGGCCCGGGGAACTAGGAATAATGAGAACTCAACGATCGTGTCCTGACGGGTCCGAGTCATCCGCGCCGCCACTTGTTCACCGACCGCCTTCGTCTGCTGGTCAAGTTGCTGAAGGAGTTTAGGATCGGCAGCTGGAATGACAGAACCCCGCAGCAGCAGTGTGGGAGAGGTTATGGGTGTGGTGGGCAAATCCGGGTTCAGCTGCCGTAAGGAAGACATCGAGGTGGCCGTCATCGAGCTTAGTGAGGACTCCGATGGTCCGACGGCCTTGCAGGTTCACAGACTGAGCAAGTTTTAGCAAGTCCGAGTTTGCGAGGTCTACGCTTGTGGCGGAAACCGAAAGGATGACACTAAAAGCTGGCGGTAAGACTCGATTAATTCATCATCACATCGAACAGGGTTGGCCTCTGTTGAGGAAGTGTGGGCTCTCTACGTGCCTACTAGGTGGGGCAGGCATGGGCTCCGGCACCCGAACGCAAGGTTCAAGTAAGAGAGTACTATCGCACTGGTGGGCCCTGTTCGTATCTGCATACGTTTCCCTTCACCTTCAATAAACTTTATTTAACACTGGACGAGCTGTTGTCTTCACAAACTCCACACATGCAATTCGTCATTGGGGCCCGGCTCACCATCGGGAGTCTGAACAGGGGAACCAATGCAAAGTTCTTATTTAGCTGCGAACTGGTGGACGGGCAGAGGAAAACGCTCACGATGTGGAATGTGATGGTGTCATGCCCAGTAGTTACATCCCAGATCTCTTCCATATCCCAGGGAAGCCTGTGCCCGTCCAAACCCGGGGAAACCCATCTCTTCATCCCACCTCCATCTGCCTTGTTTTCCAGGTACTTTGCGCGGCCAGCAGGACTCAAGTCAAAATGCCGCAAACAAGAGGGTTCTCTGGTCATCTCCTCCTCACCCTTGAACGGAGCGACAGAAAACAGTTGACACCCAGAGACCCAGGTTTTCGCAACCTTTTCCATCTCTCCCACATGAACCTCAATTGTATCGGCACCCCACTCGTCCCACCTAATATCTTCTTCCACCCGATCCCGTGCGAGCTTGAGCAATGCCTCTACGTTAATCACATAGCACATGCCCCACGAGAAATACACCGAGAGTATCCGCTGAGAGGGATCCGGGTAGAAAGGCGGAGTCAAGAACTCATCCGACAGGTGTCCATAGTGGCCACATGGTTCCAACAGGATTTTTGCATAAACGTCTTGGTGGTCGGTTGGGTTGAAGGAGAACGAGGTCCGTTGGGTTTGACACATTCTGGTGTGGAAAATTTGCAGCTGTGGAGGACCGTGTTTCCCAGGATCTGCGATCACTGCGAGCGAATGCTCATCAACAAATCCCAGGAACCGGTAGTCCTGCTCTGCCCAGTCCTGTCGTGAAATTTTCGGAGGGTCAGAGACCACCGCAAACCCAGAGAATACACTTACGAGTATAATAGCGCCTGTCTTCCAATCCCAGGCAACGATTCTCGCTTTGGCATGGCCCACCAGAACAGCAAGACTGGAATCTGTGATGGATATGGAACGAACTGTTATGGGAGCCGTGTATGCACGTTTTTGCGTGTAGCTGATGGTTGGGTTTTGAGCCTTTGAATGGGGCTCGCCTGTTGTAATGTTCCATAGGTGCAACACAAACCCGCTGTAATACAATAGTTAGCGATGACAAGGCTGCCCAGCATCGAAGAACCCACCCGAGTTTCCCTTCAACAACGACTAACAAGTTTGAGTGAGGATTGATGGCGAAACCCGAGAAATTGAAGTGTGGGAGTGGGATCTTCCACTCTTTCCGCGGAACCCCTTGTGAAACCGACTCCAGAGTAAAGAACTCGATGAACTCTTGGGAATGTGCGGTAACACCATAGACACCAAGTACACTGGTCCATTGGCAACCAACGGAGCCAGCCCCTGGCTCCCACTTCTGAAAGGGATCGAGGTTGTTCCATTTTGCGCGGTATTCCTTGAGGGCTCTACGTTTGTCGGCAAGGATGAGATTTGACTCTGGGTTGTCCTCCAACCCCACAGCGTAGAGATTAATCCGATGGTTGATCCATGGGGACTTTTGTATAGCGTCATGGAAAGCATGAGAAACCTGCCGGTGGAGCAGACACAGGCACATCCAAATTCAGCTAGGATTCCTGGTTGTGATCAGGTTGGCTACCAACCTGCTTTAATTCCAGGATGTCCAGGATAGACATATATCCCAGCACCTTCTCCAGGAGTTCCAGTGGGAACCTGTGAGTCAGTTGCGAAACCCCTGCGGCCACCCTCATGATTCAGCTGAAATGGGGGGGGGGCAGTTTGCGGAACGGAGGCTGGAAGGTACTCGGCTTAGACAGATTCCCACTTTTTAGGGATATTAGGGTGGCGGAACATCACGTACGGGACGACTTCAGAGAGTGTGGTGGCGGAAGGGCAGTGCGTTCGCTTGCTTTCTGCCAAATGGTGTCACGTCACTTGGTCACCACAACTTCGTGGCACCGATCCTTGATAAAAATAGTGCTTAATGCGCCAGGGGCACCAATCCCCAAGGATCTGCATTTTTTCTCGCGCAACACTGGCATATTTCCATCACGCATGACGTTCATCAACCATAGAACTGTGCTAAGTACATGCTAAGACTAAAGTTCTTTGTCTTCAGAAGGGAGTCGAGGTTTGGAAGGACCAACCGGTGCGATGGAAAGTGCGTCTTTGAAGGTGGGTAGTACTCGTGGCGCCTGGTGATGTCCAATATGATGAACAATAATGAGTGATGATAACAAAATGACCAGTCCGCCAGGTCAAGATATTACCCCGCTTATTTGTCAAAGTCCAATCCGGAATCTCGAAACCCCCGGTCCCTGCAGGAAACAAAGTCGGGTACATTCCAGGTATGAGGATGGGGTTGTTATATTCTGGTACCGCTGAAGCACGAGATCAGGTAATTCGGAGCCGTCGGGAACAAGATTCCCGAGTGCGGCAGCGGTGAGCAGTCGGCCGACATTTGGTCACACTCAGGGTCAGCGATGGGCATTTCCTCAGCATCGCGCCAAATGGCTCAAATTCCGAAGTGTCCCATGAGGATCCCAGGATCTCAGTAGGATTTTCGAATATTCCTGAGATTGACGGTCATGAATCGCATTGTCCCCAAACCCCGGGATATAGCCATCTTCGGGAGAGGCCCAAAGCTGTTTCATCCAGTGGAGAAACCGCCGCACCTTCAATTTGCGGATCTGATGCATGTTGCCAAGGTAAGTATTCTGGCTTGAACTTCTGTGACCCGATAAACACAACGGTCAAAAGATCGTTGACATCGGGATGGGCCAGCGGGAGAACAGTCACCGTCAAACTCGTGTTCATCTCGTGCGCAGGCGTAACCGTGGAACACGGTTGGCTGAAATTGACTGTGATTGGGCACCTTTTCCGATCATCGAAGGTCATGAAATTCTCCAGGGGGGCGTCCGCGGTAGAGCCGTTCACTAGGGGCATATATCACTACATCCCCCCATCGGTGATCGTCAGTGGTATTACGTGGTCTGCTTGAGACCTAACCTAAAGGAGACTCACAATAACGACCGAACATCGTCACAGTAGACGCTTCCGACGAACTGTGACACCACCTGAGCTACATGAGCGTCGCTCTCCAGGAAGCGAGCGGCGGGATTGTAGATCTTAGGGACAGGGGAAGAGTTGTCGATGGCCATCTCATAGTAAAAGAGGAAACCGGTGGGACCGGTGTTGGATCGTTTGTGCTTGACTGGAGTCCCGTCTGAGATGGGACCGAAGAGTGCAAGCCAGATCTCTCGGAGTTTGATGAGGGTGGCATCAATAGCCAATCCCTTCAGCTGACCTCCCAGAGTGAACATATCACAGAGGGCGGAAAGGTGGGCCGCCTGAGTTCAGTCGTAGATCTTGAATCGGTTATCGGCGTCAGCTACACAGTCAACAGCTGCGATCACGGGCTGGACGTTAAACTCAGTTGGCAGTGTGAAAAAGTACGGCATTGCTTTTGACCATGGGAGGCTCATGCCGAGGTCGTTGATCATGTAGGTAACGATGTCCATGGCCGGAACCCTAGTCACTCGCGACCGAACCCGTGGGATAAAGTAGGCCTTCAAACCCATGCCGGCATGTGCAAGATCAATGCCTGCGGATGAATAGATGTCAACGTAAACAGCGAGTACAATCCGCGAACAGAATGGGTCGCCTACCGATGGAGAACTGGGAAACCCGTTGAAGATCATCCGGTACCAGGTTTGATGGGCAAAGAAGTGATTGAGTGCACTTGCGCGGCCACGAGATATCGAAGTCTTGACATTGACCGGCGATAGCGAGGTTCTGAAGAATACAGAGGTTTCGGCATGGTGAAATGGGGGAGCCGTCGGTGGGAGAGAGGGCCTCGATGGCGTATTGGACGGTCATTTCACCAGCTGGCTTGAACGCCCAACCAATCTCAACAGGGGTGTGATCGTCGCACATGAAGGAGACGAGGGATTGCAAGGGGTCTTCGTCGGGGGATGGACCGAGCAAGGGCATGACAACGGTTTCGAAGAAGCCGTCGTAGCGAGTCCTTGCCTCTTCCGAGTAGGCTGATCGTATGAGTAACGTCTGTATCACGCGCCCAATGACCATCCGCCAAAATTTGTGCCGCTTCGTCAAGTTGGGTGTCTATCGTGAGGAGAAATTTGAGTTTTACGAGCGCCTTGTAAACAAAATGAGGAGGCACACCATGTTGGGATTACGGTCTCGGGATGGGGGAGGTGGGAGCGCGGGATATTATGGATTATATACCGTCTCTGCTAGGCAAACGGTGGGCACGGTGATCCGGGAGTTGGTTTAGAGAAAAGTGTTAACGAGAAGTAAGCGAAGTGAAGAGAAGGAAACGAAAGGGAGGGATGAAACCGGGGACGAGTGAGGGAGGAGGGGCGGCCCATGAAATCCTTCCCCACTTGTGACTTGTGACCACACCGTCCCAATTCGCTGATCCAACGATCATCTCCTTCACTATGAGCCAGGATTTCCACTTGTTCATGTTACAGAAGCGCTCGCTCCGGTTCCACACCTATGTGGGATATCTCCGACACACAGTTAACACGCTGCCTACGGAAACCGTGGGATCTCTCGCAGAAACCGTTCGACACCACATCAAGTCGCGTCCGGAACTTGGGTCCTGGGGCGAGGACGTTGACGATATCGATTTCACAGTACATCAGGTAAGGCGACAATAGACCCTCATTGAACCTCTTAACCGTGATTTGGTGTGGCCAGCCGCCCCAGAACTCGAAGAGACTGAAGGAGCTACGGTTAATGAAGATGGCCAATAGTGACAAACTGAACGAGGAGAACATTCTTGCATCCACCACGGTCTTGGAAACGTTAGGGAACTCGCCGGAGCTCATCTTCGCCTCCGGTGGGTTGTTTCAGTTATCCTTGAAGGTACCCGCTCACTTGACTTGTAGAAAATTTGCCGTTTCGTTTCGTGTTGTTTCAAATGATTGGTTTGTCCCGCGAGTGTCTCGCGGTAGGAAGGGCAACTTCACTCCCAAGCAGAATGTACATGTTATCAAGCAAGCCGCCCAGGACCGTGTCAAGGCCCACCTCGGGTTGACTTTCGGGGTTGATATGCAAGTGTGGGAGGTGCGACCAGTTCTGGTTCCCGTTTGAACGACCTTTGATTCGTGTAGCCGCAACGGCCCTTCAAGCTTGACGACAAGCTGACTGCACAGTCCAAGCAAGATCTCCGTGACCTCATCGACAAGGAATACATGGACAACTGTGATGAGTTGCTGTCTGATCACGCATTGTAAGACATAACATACAGGGAACACCTTATTATAACTTTCAGTGCGTCTATCTTTGTTTCCTCTGTCCCTTTACAGGAATCATTGAGACTGCAAAGCCCTGCGGTTCAAGTTCGTTTTGTTCGAAAAAGGCCCCTCACCTTACCCTTACGTCGGATCCGGGGAAGTGATGGGATCGTCCGAGGATCCCATACAAGCCATAGAACGAGCTGCCAAGGAACGCGAAAATTCTATCAAAGGAAGACGATCCAGCGGTAGAAACCCCGGTAGACCGCATCAACGTATATGAGGTACGAGGGCTTTGACGATCCCCGTCCGACTCTTCCAACATCTCGCAGCCAAAAAGGTCGTATGGAAGCGTGCGATAAATCGCTCGAAAAGATGGTGAACCTCGAATTGCACGTTTTCTGCGCCGAGCGTAGACTCACCCTGGAACTGCTCGGGTTCGAACGGCTTCCTGGAGGGTGGTTTGCGTTGGCGATGAAGAAGATCGATATCGTGAAGTCGTGGGAGAACGGATCCTTCTCCGAACTCAACACGTGGAAGAAGGATATTCGGAAGCTGGTCGAGGATTTCCACCGGAAGGGTCTGGTTCACGGTGACCTGCTACTGGCAAACTTTATATTCACCAAAGACAGCCCATGCAGGATGTTACTCGTCGACTTTGATTAGGGAGGGAAAGCGACAGAGGTCTACTTCCCTCATGGTAAACTTGCCGAGGAACTGCGCGTGCAGGACGACCAGCACGATTGCCTAGACCAGGCTATCACGAAAGAGGACGACGATCGGGTGCCTTCAGGGACGTTTGCGCTGCTGGGCAGATTCGCGGCAGTGACGCGTAAAATCGAGCTTCTTAGAAGTAGCGGAATGGACATAGATTCCGCAGAGAACACATGAAACCTTGCCCCCCGTGCGTTGTTTTGCTACTTTTGCTACTTTGATGAACTATCCTGTACCGTTTGGAGAAATAAGATTGTGTATTGGGTCATCGAAATCCTCCTACAATAATTGAGTCCACCCAGGGAGAAATTCAGGCGCTTGGACCGTGAATCTTTGGAGACGCATCGGGGGGTGCGCGCCTTGGTTAATCCGTTCTCCGAGAAGCGCCCCCGGTTCGTGGGAGTCCATCTCCACCGGAAACCACAAGCCTCCTATCGCCTACTTTGTTTTCGATCCTCCCGTCCCTGGCTCGCTCTCAAGATGTCTGCACACCCCAATCGCCTGTCAAGACACCACCTCCGCGACTCGACATCTATAAAAAAATATCGTCATGGACGCTGGCTCCTACTTCGACAGTTGCGTTCGTACTACTCCCATGAAGCACGGTCAAAATGGGCTGATCTTGGACCGATTTTGTTTGATTATTGCATTGTCTCGGTAGGATAAGCGAGCTGAGATCCGCTTTTGGGTGATTTTGTCCACAACGCGGTTTTTTCGGTTTCGCCATCGAGACCAATATCGGGACCCCCGGTTGACCGCACCTATTGCGAACCTCACCGTTCTCCACCCAGGGACTTGAGCGAGACCCTGCTAACAAGGTCCGAAGGTACGATGCGTCGCCCTTTTTGTAATCTCTCGAGTTCACAATCTGCTTTTTAAAATGGGAGCCGCTACTACGGGCGTCGATGCGCCGATCAGTGGAGTCCAGTGCATCTCAGGGTCAACTTGTACCGGATCTGGGAATGCTCGTTTCGTTTGACTCGCGGGTGCGCAAACCGCGTTGCATCTGATTGGTTTGCACTAATAGGAACATACTTCACACCACCCTCATCCCAAAGAGCGGGTAGGGGAGTTACAATGCCAAGGCAGCATTCGAGGCACTTCGGAAGGTACGGCTAGGGGGTATTTGTTCTATCCACCTCACATTGTTTTGTGTGCTCGAGAACCAGGCAGAAAACATGGGAAATCGCGCTCCGTCAATCCCGAAAACGTGGTCATCCCGCCGATTGACCGGTTCAATTCCGTATACTGTACTTCCATATGCTGCTCGACCGATTGCGAGACACGCTCCAAGCACCAATCCCGGGAGTTGCTGTTTGGCCGTGAACCTGCCCCCCTTCTGCGCTCCCCCCCTTGGCGGGTATCCCCGGTACGGTGGAGAACAGGAATGCTGCTCAGACCGTCTTCACGGGCTACCTCAAATCTAACGAATGTCACTACCATTGTTGGTTGCTCGCATCGCCGCTCGTCAAGGTGAATTTTGTTTGATCTGCCTCACTGTAATCTCGCGAGTGACTTTATCCACAGTGGACGCTGAGATCAGCGAGATGAATCCCCTGGAGATGAGGACAAGCGATGCTTCTGCCAGTGACGAAAACTCCGGCTACGATAACACGGAGACTGCGTTACGTTGACACCGAAGTCGCTCAGCAGGAAAGGACCTTGCTCTCGAAAGTCCTTGCCTCTGCTCTTCTAGGACTCGAGCGACTCCTCGGTGACGACAGGCATGACATCCTCAAAAGAAAGATGAGGTACAACTCTATTGGCATCACCTTCAACGGCGGCCGCGATGACAAGGTACGCAATGATATTTGCATTCGCGTGCTTATACCATTTTTCGAACTCAAAGGTATGACGCGATCTTTGTTATCTTTCATCATGTTGTTTACGGGCTCTCGCTTTCTCCCTAGATATACAGGTAGCTTTGTAGGGGTGTGCAAGCAGAAGAGGATGCAGCGAGAAGCGGTACCGATTGTATTATTAGCCCTACCTGTATCCGCCCGTTATCGACCTGAATCGACCATTTTTGCCCATCATCGGCCTGCATCGGCGAGAATGGATATAAACCGAATTTATAGCAAACATTCAAATCGACGACCATCGCCCAACGTCGTCCAGACATCGCCCAATGTCGCCCAATACCATAATTGGTCCATTTTTCCCGTATAGGGCGATGCTGGCCGGCAACGGGCGATCGAACGGCCGACATCGCCCAGCTTCGTCATACATCATCCGATTTTTTACTGGGACTCATCCCTGGACTCATCTGAAGAGCCACACTAGAGGTCTCCTAACCCATAGCGTTCGTTGTCCCCGTAACTTTCGACAGAATCCAGATCATCAGAGTCGCTGATCCCGGAGGAACACGAATCCGAATCAGGGCGTAGTCGTCGTCGCTGTCGCCGTCATCGTCGTTACCAAGGGCATCTCCTCCGGCGAGGGTTGTTGCCCTGTCGGTGTTGGTGGCGGTCGCAGATGTTTCACCTTGCCCACCCGGCCCGATGTGTGTGGTCGATCTACATGCGTTCGGTTGTTCCCATCCCAATAGGCCAAACTTGAATGTACCCTCCCCCTGTGGGGAGCGCACGAGTCCTAAGAAATTTTGAATAGGCAGTCCGCTTTTAAATATGCAGGATATGAGATCCCGTGAATAATATTGCTCCGCACACCGGGGTTGGAGGATACCGCGCTGAACGCATGGTGTTGAGATACCAGCACTCGAAAGGCGCATAATCGAATTGCGCCGCCTCTCCTAACCTCCACCGCTTCCAACAAATGTTTGAAGCTCTCTCCTCATCTCTACCCCGACCACCTTCACCCACGTTCATCAATGTCATCTCCTGCTCACACCCGCCAGTCTCGAGAGGTCTGCCACCCGTGGGAAGAGGTTGGACGACGCATAGATCATCCGCTGTCGCCCTTCATCATCATCCCTCGGTGTCATCAGCAGTATTACAACCGCTCTCCCCGCAGACCCAGCAGGGAATATTACCGTCCTCTTCAGACACTCACCACCATTGTCAGAATCCCCGTGGCTGACCCTCCCACCATCAAGTCCCCTCACCCTCCAGAATGGAACCACCTCAGCTCTGACCCTGCATCATCTTCGAGGACTCTGGAGCCAACGCCGTGACCGTCGTACCCTGCAAGTTCCACTTCCCAAGTTGTACTATTCTTTTGGGCTTTTCTGGTCCCCCCATCCGGTCCAACTCCCTCGTCGACAAAAGCTCTTACGCTGCCTACTCCACCCTCCCAATCGAACTCATACATGCCTGCAACTTCGCAAGGCAACCCCTCACCCCGCCTGGCGCAAACTGTCTGTCTCTGATTCAATGCTACGAAGGTGTGTCGAGAGCATCGCTCCCCGAACCTCCTCTTCTCACACCCATCTTTGCAGATGAGGACAGCTCAATGTCCGAGGACGATGACCTGCGAGACAGTTCTTCAGGTTCCCCGGATCCCATCCTTTTGGATTGGTTCCTGAACTCGCACCAATCATCCCTCCATCCTGCCGAAAAGACCTGCGAGATGGTCTGCTACCTCTGGTTCTCCTCAAATTCTCCGTCGCCCCGCCGCCACCATTTTGTTCCGCATTCGAGCCCTCACACCGCTTCTCTCCAATTCTCCGTCTCTCCCCACTTCACTCAATTCATGCAGAAAGTTCTCGAGACAACACAGGTCTCGCAATCGGTCATTGTCCTCTCCCTTCATTACATTTACCGACTCAAGGGGCGAAATCGGTTGACAAACAGCCTGCCGTGGAGCGAGTTTAGGGTTGTAATTGCCGCCTTGATGATGGCGAACAAGTTCGTGGACGAGTGAGTTTGCCTTGTTCATGTCGTTGTATGCTCTTCCTGACGCGTTGTTCAAGCAACACATACACGAACAAGACCTGGTCCGACGTTTCTGGTATCTCTCGAGGAGATCAACAAGATGGAACGTGAGATCCTCCTCAGGATTGACTTCTCGTTATACGCGAATAAGAAAATGTACGACTCGTGGTTAAACCTCCCTTACTCGCGGGGACGCAGCACACGATCTGCTAGGGCAAATGTTCCATCGAACACTTGGGCTACCAGCCGCTCCGCCTCAGCTTATACAACCCCGACTCGACCTTACCGCGCCAGATCTACTTTACCGTCCTCTCAGTCCTTCCAATGCCCTTTCACGTTCACATCTACGACCTGACCCATGAACAACCGGCATTCGAAACCCGGAGCGAAACGCTCTGCCGAGGACGCATTTTCTCCCACCGCCACATCGTTCCCACCTACCAAGGCTGCACGGCGCAATTCGCTCGCGTTGTCTCCGAGAATCCCGGGCCCCACCTTTCTCAACTCGTCTCCTGCTGTCAACTACGGTGTCAAGTCTGGTTCTCCCCTGGACAATCTGCCGTTTTCTAAACTCAGTTTAGCATCTAATTCACCAGCGGTGACTAGCTCCACCCAAAACGCTGAGCCTGATGATCGCATGTCGGTCTCATCATCCGGTCGGCACGAAGGACTTGGGCCGCGCCACAGGTAAGACGACAGGCTTGCCCACTTACATCCTAGCCTTCATTTATTGACGTCCGACTGCTCTCCTGAAGAGGCTCGCGAGGACACTTACTCGCATCGCTAATCCAGCTCTCGCAACCGTTGCGAAATGTGGCTGTGACTCTGTTTCGTTCTTTCCAATCTATAAATGCAGTACTGGGACCCCGCTGGTGAGTTTAAGCTGAGAACGCGGGAAGGATTGTACGACGTCAGGCTCAGTGGAGTAGTATCTGTGTCAGTTTGTCTTTGAAATAAATGCATTCGGTGATGGGGCACATTTTCTGAGGTTCATCTCCTGATAATCTAATCGTTTGTTATCGATTACAAAAGGATAAGAACGCGTTGTGATAGACTATGGAAAAGATCAGTTACCCGAAAGGGGAACTTGAACTTGGCGACGCTTTCCCTTCGTGAGTTCTGAGATTGAATATTGACCAGTCAGCCGCTGCGCGGCGATACTCAATCGTCAAAAAGCCCGCACGTGGTGGACTGGTCACGAATCCAGCATCTGAGTCCAGAAGGTGCAAGAACAAAACGGTCTTTTCTTGCGCACAATCCGACCACGCGCCTCATCCCTGCGCGCGTTCAAAAGCAGCGCTGCATGCACGATGCGGCGGGTTCCCTTGATCTTTGTCTGCGGAGCAATTTCTTTCGCAGGAACTCATGTCTCATATATTTAAAAACAATCTACCTGTTCAAAATTTCTTAGAATTCGTGCGCTCCCCACAGAGAGGAGTGGGGGGGGGGGGCACACCCGAGCTTGGTCTGGGTAACGCGGGTATTTCCGTTTGTTTGTCCATGTGTGTGGTCGTTCCTACATTGACGAGCCAAGCTCGTACCCCATGGGGGCACACAAATTCTAAGAAATTTGAGTAGGCAGATTGTTCTTAAATACATGGGATATTAGTTCCTGCGAATGAAATTTCTCGAACATGGGATGGGCTAATCGGTGTTACTCTCAGGCATTGAGGAAATGATGGACGCGGGTTCTACACAGTTTGTTTTGCGGAGCAATTTTATTTATGGGACCTTGTATTTGAGGTATTTTAAAATGATCTACCTACTCAGAATTTCTTAGAACTTGTGCGCTCGGTCTGGGGGAGAGGGATGAGTATGGAAAGTGAATGGGTCGTGCTCGATTTACGTACCCAGAATTCTAAGTCTGCTGATGCGCGTGATGGCATTTTGTTGCCAGTCACAACGTTCAAGTACAGCGTTCACTGGGGGTGGAACACGTCGCTCTCATCCGAGATCTTTGAAATCCTACTAGGGCGTATATTGGAGGGTGGAGTTTCGGCAGCTCGGCGGATCGGGAACACCGGCCTCCAGCCAAGATCGCCGGCCAAGCCGCTGCCTCAATTCAGGGCCGCTCCCCTCTGAACTTGACGTTGGATTCCAGCCTCAGATCTCCCCTGTCCCTCTCCTCCATCGGGCATTGCTGAACACCACTACAGGACGGGTCAGCTCCTTCTGCCTTTGAGCGGCTCAATCAAGTAACCTAGATATATGGCCGGCCAGGATAAAACCCTGCTAATAGAAGGATCGCGCGATGTTCGGGATCCTTGCTGATCTTGCGGTGTACTACTATCAATAAACAGTATGTGGTGTTGTGTCTGTCCCCAGATTGTTCCCGCACCTCCGGCGTGCTGGCCAAGGCGCAGGATTCGTTTCGCACGCCGCCTGCCTTTTTCCTAATTGGATTTGTTCTGACCTGGCGCCTCTGATGAGCTTCAGCCGGAAGGCTGTCAAAATGTCACCTGGGGCGCTTCGCTGCCTTTGAGTACGCATTTCGTGTTTACCCCCAACGGTTACTGTGCCGCCCCCTACTACGCACCACAAGAAGGCTCTCCCCCTACGCTTGCCCCCTCCTGCACTCGTCTCCCCTCTGCACTTGGCCCCCCTCCTGCACTCATCGTTCTAACGGGAGAATGCCTCGGTGAGATCCTCTCTCGCCTGGACCCTTATATATCTCACCTAGGACAGAGAGAAATGCCCTACGTGTGGGCGGCAGTTCACAAACCTTATTCAACATCGGCGAAAGGCACATGCAGATGGAATACGGGTCCGGTATCCTGGCTCCCAACAAAGCAAACTTTGGCGGACTGTCTCTGATGGGCTATTCCATTGTGACCGTTGTTCCCACTCGTCAGCGAGTTCCACGGCAATCCAGGTAGGTCATCTACATGTGTAGTTCCAGTCTGTTCACAGGCATCACCAGTCACATATTGCCAGATGTGGGGCACCACGTCCTGGCATGCTTACCGCAGACGGAGAGGGTGAGCAGGATAGCCAAGATATTGGTGACGATGAGGGTGAGACAACAGCGGATGCAGGTGTTTGTCTCTTGCTGATCCCCTTTCAGGTGAGGCAACAGGGACCCATGAGCACGGAGATATTGAACTGCCTCGATCCCAACCCGTATTTCCGAAAAAGTGGTGGAAGCTTCTGCCTCGACCGTATGTACTCGTCCCGGTCAGTCAGTTTCTTACCCTCTAAACGGCATTGGAGACTTACCTTCGTCTTGCCGATGTTGCTAGCCACGGATCCAGACCGCATCTGCACTACCTGACCCAGTCGGGGTTTTGAGCAGCACCAGTGTTGCTACTTCTCGTGGAACTTCAACCGTTGCTAAAAGGAAAGCAACGGCAGGGGCTGGTGGTGATGATCAGGATAGCGATGTACAGCCAGGTATGTGGGACAGATGGTCTCTACTCATTTCGCTTTATTGATAGCTCCTTGAACAGGGATGTCCACAACGGCAAAGAAGAGGAGAAAGCTGCCTCAAGAGAAGATGGTGGAACCTTTATATCTCCCGGCAGCAGAGGACATTGAGGATGAGGGCAGTGGTGAGGACAGTGAGGAGGATGGTGAGGAGGACAGCGGTGAGGATTTGGAGGACAGTGGTGAGGATTGGGAGGACAGTGGTGAGGATTGGGAGGACAGTGGTGAGGAGGACGCTGATATGGAGAATGGTGATATGGAGAATGGTGATGAGGAGAGCAGTGATGTTGAAATAACCAGTGAGGAACACGCGTGTAAATCTGGTGGTACTCATCGTCAAATACCTTCCAGATTTTATTCAAAACATCAACAAAGCCACCAGGACCCCTCCCCACCCAGAAAGTACCAATGCGGTTGAGGATGATGAGGAGTATATCGTTGATGGTGGATCTGGTAAGGAACCAAATGTCTTGCGGCTGATTTAAAACCTACTAACCCCCACCTAGATTCAGATGATGCTATAGATGGACCTACCCGATCTGCTGTGCAATTGGTGTTTGGACCAGAAACCTTCCAGGACGATGATATGCAATTACTTGGAATTGTGGTCAACCTTGACCACAAGTGGGCGATCTGCACGATTTGTCACTCTGCTGTCGCCCCAGAGAAACTTTACGATCATACGCGGAAATCTGGGCACCACAACACGAAGGACTTTGGAAAGGGTCAAAGGCTAGCCTTTGCTACCCGGAAATTCTGCGAACAGTTTGTTGCTCAACACCACCTGAGCAACCCCCAACGACCAAATGCCATCATCCCCGCTATACCCGGCCTTGAAGTTCGTACAGAGATGATGATGATCTGTGGAGGCTGTGGTTATGCTGTCCAGACTAAAGCGTCACTCCGCAAACACCAACTCTCAACGTGCCCAGAAAGCTCATCTCTAAAAGGTCCAGCACAGACACTCTATCCTACCACACACTCTGGTGGGAGTTTTGGGGTGCAATTACCGCCACATTCTGACCCCAACCCACTGGACGTTGCCACCCTTTTCCGTGAACAATTCGCTTCTGTGGACCCGTATGCAGACACCCCTATCCGAGCAGCCACCCATCCCCGGGAGATGAAGATCTTTTTGGACACTGAGAACTGGCTTGATGAGGTGGATGGAATGACAGGACGTCAGATTACAAAATTGGCAAGGGGTGCTCGGTCTGAGCTCCGGGCAATGGTCAAGAAAATCATTTCTGACTATACCTCAACAATGGTTGAAAAACTTCGAGGGATTGAACATTCTGTAAGAGTCGCTGTAGGCGACTACAACAAGTGAGTTTACCTCCATACCCCATTGGTTGTTGAACCGCTCTGATAACAATTGATTGTCCAGTTGCGGTTATTCCAGTAGCTGGTTTAAGCCAATAGGAACAAGTGCCCAGGAGCGGTATGGAAGAGTTGCTGCTGATATGGTTCTATTTTGCATTGGTCTTGCATCTGGAGACTTTGAGGACTACCCACGGCCAGTCAGCCCAGCCCAGAAATTAGCTGCAGACAAGTTTGTTGCTGCTCTCGGTTCAGGCAAGAAGGACGAGTCTCAGGCATTACAGTGCTTCCTATATGCACTTTTCACTCAAGACAGGGAGGATTCCTCCCGATATGTCTTCCCTGTTTATCAATTCCTTATCCTCTATTCATTCCGCAAGGATGGGCATCTGGCCAAGGCAAGCGTCATCACCCAGTATATATCCGCTATCGTCTTTTTTGGCCGGGGGACCATTTTCAAAGCAATTGTGGAATCAATGGAACGCAATAAGCGTGGATATTTCAGGTGAGTATCTCAGGTCATTATTCCTCCATGTAAGCTAACATTCTTGACTTGTAGGAGTGCACCCCCCTTTCAGCAATACCTTTCCCTCCAATCGGATTTCGTCCTCTCCCCCCTGTACAACACCCGAAACTTCCTCAAAAAACTCAGCAAAATGGAAGAACACACTATCAACCTGAACCTGGTTGACGACTTCCGAACGATCATCATTGGAAAATCTACTGTGACTCTCAACGACATCGGAAATATGTTCCATGGACTCCTTGATTCTCATCGAAAGAGCCGAAAGGAACTACTTGGGGGGATAGAATTGGAAGAGTTAATCAGGATTCCAGATAACCTGGTTGATGAACCAAACAACCAAACCCCTGGGTTTTATTTTGGCAAGGTTCCACAAAACAAACTCAAACGCTATGAGGGATTGCTTGCCAAAATCATCTTTGGGCATGAATCACTAAAGGGAGAGTATGGGACAGTGACAGCAGAGGGTACACTCATGTTAAACCACTTCAAATGCCGCAAGTTTCTTGAGGAGGCTGCAATGCTCAGGTCAAAATTGGGTACCCTCCTCCACATCTGTACTTCTGGCCCATATCGAGGGACAGAGTATGCTGCTAGCTGCATCAGGAATACAGCTAATGGAAATCCTCGGAACATCAAGGCAATTCTAGGCAGATTGTGCCTTGTCTCAGGCTATAACAAGACCACATCTGCTGTAAGGCCCATCTAATCATTGTTTTTTTCTGATGCTGATTAAACCACTAATAGACACAGGAATTGAAAGTCAACTACCGATTTATCCCCAAATGTGCATGGCCAGCTTGCATCATTGACTTTGTAGTGTTCCGCCCCTTTGAACACTACCTTGCCACTGCACTAAAACTCCCAGTGGTGGGAGACAGATTCCTTTCACTACTCCTCCCTGGCTTTTCTTCCCCAACCACATCTGAAGATATCTCAACTGCGCTGCGTCAGGATACCTCCAAGTTCCTTGGTAGTGAAATTGGTTTGAGGGATTGGAGACAGATTACTGTTGCATTCTCAGAGGCCCACAAGGACCCTCATGCTATCAGGATCCGTGGAATTGACCCTGACAACCAGATTCGGGGCCATACCAATGAGGTAGCTAATACCAATTATGGCAACACCTCTGTGGACCCAGTTGGTATTGGGTTTTCTATTCTCAAGCAACAGCTCCAAACTGCACATTGGTGGTTCCGCCTAGTTGGTATGTTGGTGTTTTAAACTCAAACCCAAATCCCTATTGATCAACTTCTACAGGCATCAAAAGTGGTGATCTCCAACCAGTACCAGATGCTATGGACATCAGCTACATTCTTGAGAAACTCAAGGGAACTGAAGCACAAATCAAGGAGCTAGCAGACCATATCAAGAAGCTGGAAGCCCATCTCCCAGCTGCTGTGCTTGCAGCTATTGTGGAGATGCTCAATGACCCAGGGATGCTGAAACTGATGAAGAAATTGGTAAATAACCTCTACTATCCACTAAGATTCAAAGGAATTAATGAAAGCCTACAGGGAAGGAAGGCACTCCGGGGGTCAAAGCAGGGGGGAACTGGTGCTGAAACCCAGAAGGCCTGATCAAGATGATGGGAATGGACTCAAATGAGATGAAATGGAGTGAGAAATGGAAAATGGAGGAAGAGACAGTGACACAACATATGAAGCAACTGATTGGGATGAAGGAGAAGTTTTGGTGTGGTGGTTTGTAAAGTTGTTGAAATTGATTCCAATGATTCTGAAATGGAACTTGAAGAAGCTGGAGATAGTTCTGAGGATTTGAGATAGTTCCAAAAATAGTGAATTGAAAGATATTGCAAAGTTCTCTAATGAGGCTAGGAGTGAAGCCCATTAAAAAGTCTCTTGAGGAACACTCCAACCCTGCAGCAAAGACAGATCGTCCAGCCTTATAGCTTCAATGTTATTGAGATCAGAACTCAACACGTGTGTACAAAACAAGGGTGTTACCTAGAAGTGGACGTGAAAGCAACCATACCACAGATGGCACTGAATTCGAGAGCCGTCTGAAACCTGCACAAGTAGTGGTTGCTAGTCAGGACAAGTCAGTTGGCTCGCAACCCACAGCATGCTCGGTTCATTGTTTCTGGTAGCCTTCATGTTAGCGAACCTGCCTTCCTTGTCAAGACTACCAACAATCATCACTCTAGCCTTTCCAGACAATGAAACTTGGGGCAACCATCAGAGTCCTTGATGATCCAAGCTACCTCGACCCAACCCTCCAACATGAAATCGCCGCAAACCTCCATCCCCCATCGAGTCCTCGAGTTACCTGTGTTGGTCGTCTTGTCCAAATCAATGAGGACATGGAGTTTGGGGCAGTCTCCAAAAGACTCGGCCGAGGGGAGGGTGATCGAACTTGAAGTGGCATGGGGAGTGACATGGATGGTCTGGGGGACCCGTTTGGCCTCTGCCATCAATGGCCTTGAAGTCAGCCACATTATAATGGGATGAGAATCCCTCTTCCTCATAATACCTGATCAGATGCGGGAATGATGTCAGCGAGGTCGGAGGACAGTCTATACTGCCATTGAGATCAGCCCAAATGGGTTCGACTTGTGTGCTCCTGGGAGACCAAACTCGCTCCATAAACTGGTGCCAAATAGGTTAGAGAGCGATGAAGAAAAGAACTCGTTATGTCACGCACACAATGACAGCACCGGCGAGACAGAGGTATTCACCCCAGCTCTCAGTGCCCCAGAGGTTGAAGAGAGTTTCCAGGGAGGTCTTGGACTCGGAATAGAGACCACTGTTTCTGAAGAGACTGTGGCCAGGAGATTGGGGAAGGACAGCCTGAGTGGGACGAGTGACGGAGCTTCGGTTGGCCTTCTTGTTCTTGACCGCATCCATGAGATGGAGAATGTTGGTCAACATTATTCGGTGAGCAAGTAAACTGTTGATCTCGCAGCCATTCTCGGGGAGGGCAGCAAAGGGCAGAATGTAGTCTAGGTCCATGCCGAGCGATGTGTAGATGTAATTGACCAAGGCCTCAACATCTTGCTTTGAAACTTGGTTGAAGGTAACGACGGTGAGGGTGGAACCCTTACTACCATGGCGCTGGAAGATGGCCTAGTAGTATTCGACGGTTGCGCGACTGTAGCAGGAAGTAGTGATGATGACGTGCGCACCTCCAGACAAAAGACTTCGCACCGATTGAGCCCTTTCCCGAAGTCGGGAACCAGAGTGTTCTTGTCCTTAAATAGGGTACCGGAAGCGGCGATCTCGTTGAGGATCTCGAGGTAGACTCTTGTGATGTTTTTACTGTGCTCCCAGTTTGTTCAGACCTTGTGCTTCATGAGATGGAGGAGAGGAATCCCATCCTCAGAGATAGAGGGTCCGCCAGGAACCTAGGGGTGCAGGAGCTGTGGAGATGCGCGACGAGTACGTGGCTGAGGAACCACCTTGACCTTGATCTCAGGGCCCTTGGTGCTGAGAAAGTTGATGACAGAGTTGTACAAGCCCTTGATTCGACTGACTTGTACCTCGCTGATACCCGGCCGAGACTGGATGACGTTCCAAGGCTCGAGGACACCAGCATGAACTTTTCCGACGTTTATGGGAGCGTTGACCGCATTTCTATTGGACATCTCTTCAACATACACCCTTCCTGACGCCTTCACGGACAACCTCAGTCACAACAATGTCGCACTTCTCGTTGATCTCGATGTTTGGCGTGGTTGGGAATATTACTGCAGGGCTTGTCAGTAAAGACGGCATGGATATCAGTTCAAATGGATATACCATCTTTGTAGAAGAGGGGCGCGGCTCTCAACCTTGTGAGCATTGACGCTGTACTGCATGAACTGGTAGAGGTCGGGATCAGCATGGTTGAGAATATCAATGCAACGGGCAGTGATCTCGCGGTCGATGGTGGTGAGCTTTCCATGAATAATGTCATACGACATGAGGGGGTGATCTTGTTGAGTCCAGTTCCAAAAGGAGTCGAAACGGCGGGAGGACACTGTCAATGTAGAAATCGCCGTGTTCGCGGT
>Ga0307515_10005043_pt1 | contig 26875 bp, 4 predicted proteins | sample 17_EM_MG_FD_194513 | JGI IMG/M metagenome (GOLD analysis project Ga0307515, IMG submission 194513) | Populus trichocarpa ectomycorrhiza microbial communities from riparian zone in the Pacific Northwest, United States - 17_EM | ecosystem: Host-associated > Plants > Roots > Unclassified | place... | reverse complement strand
TAAGGAGGAGGATTTGCTCCTTTTAGAGCGGGAAGTTTAGTAGGTACGTGAGCACCTAGGTAGCAGGAGGAGATATATTAAAGGCTTTTAAAAAAAATTATAGTGTTATAAATATTTAAAGAGAAAGAGAAAGAGAAAGAGAAGTAAAGGTCTATTATAGGATTTACTTTACTATTAATAAGCTAAGGCGCTAGACCTAACCCAATATATGCGATTTTATAGACCAATTACACTATGCTAGGATAGACCTTTACCTCCTTATATAAGCCTTATAATATCCCTAGCACTCTCTAGTAACTTATACAAACTTATTAGCCAATTAAAACGCGCTATAGGTTAATTAATACCTACTATAATAGGAACTAATAGCTCGTCTACTTAATAGGGCCTTATAATATCCCTAGACCCCCCTCTAGTAACTTATATAAACTTATTAGCCAATTAGGTTACGCTAAGTGGCCTATTTATCTACGGCTCTGTTAAGAAGTTTTCTTATCCCTTTAGTGTCGCCTTCCTAATACGCCTAGCCCTTATTCTTAGGGTAAATATAAGCACTATATCTACAGTTATATCTCTCTTTTATAGTACTACATTTATATTTCTATCCCGTTCCCGTAAGGCTATCCAACGTTTAGTAGGTAAATCCCTTTAGGTATTACCTTATCTCTTCTAAGATAGCGTAGAGACAGCCCCTAATACTAAGGCTGTATACGGCCTAGTAGCAGCTATATCTATAGGTTGGGAATTAAGGATAGTATCTACCTATAAATCTAGGATAACAGCTAGCTGTAAATTAAGAACAACCGTACCTTTAGAGTTAGGAATTTCAGTATCTTATAAATTGGAAGTAGTGGCCTTCTAGAAGTCTGGCATTGCGGGATCTTAGGAGCCGGGCGTATTAATATTATAACTCCCCTTTACGGACGTAACATACGGCATTATCGGCGTCATTAGCCTTAAAATTAGCCTTTAGACCTCTTTAAGTACCTAAGCCGCGCGCTTAACACTATATAGGACACCTAGTAACGTAGACAATAGGCTAGACCTATTAATTCTACTAGTAACCCAGGTCCTAAGTGGCAAAGACGGCCTATTTGCTACGCTCTATTTCACTATACTCTATACAGCCTCTCGTCTAGCAACCTGCATAGCAAGGCTATTATCCCGCCTTTAGACGTATACTGCGTACTTCTCTAGCGTAGACGATCCTAGTAACTAGCGTGCTAACAAAACCTCGCCCTTGGAGTCCCTGGTCTGCTAAGTAGCCTTTACCTATTGCTTCTTTGCTAGAGCCTCTTCGTTAGTTAATCTAATTGGCTTAACTATACCCTTTAGCTGCTTAACTAATTAACTGCCGTAGGCCTCGCGATGCTACTATAATATAAATAAGGGTACCGCACTTTCCAGAGATTTAGCTATAAGTTTATCTTAGAAGGCATTAGTTGTGCCCCTATAAAACAAGTATAAAAGCTACTAGTAGCACTCCTCGCCTAAAAATGCCGCTAATAGTATAGGGAATCGTTAGTATAGACTAGCGTACATTAATTTAGCCTACTTAGCCGCCTATATATTAAGAAGCTTTAACGCAATAGCAGGCTATATACCAGCCTATAGTTAACAAAGCGGCGCTAGAGCTATAGGGGGCAATATAAGCTTAGGCATAAGTAAGGGATTATAATAATTATAGTATTAATCTACTAGGGCACGAATAACACGCTATAGTATAGCTGGTAGCAACCTGTCCTCTCCTAAGAAGGAAAAAAAGGCCTTTTAATAATATACTTTGTTTACTATCTCTTTCTACTTAACTGGCAACTTCTTATAACTTGCTATTTTAGCCCTTGTCTAGAATATACGGCCATCCTTTCTAGTAGCTATAACTGCAGAATTATAGCTTGCGGTTAATTTCTTAGAGGTAATACTCTTAGCAATACTCTTGGCAACGCTCTTAGTATTACTAATATTACTAGGCGTAAAGCCCTATATAAGTTAACTACGGGTATACTTAGCTGGCAAGCTATTATAATCCCTCTAAGGCGCCTAAGTAGGTGCCTTCGCCTTAGGTAGTAGTAGTTTCCTCCCTAGTATATCTCCCCCCTCCGTGTTAAAGACCTAGTATGGTAGGAAAATATATCCTATACTAGTATAATCCTTTTATTGTCCGCCTTAACCGATTTGCTGCTATATATTAGCTAGGCTTTTAGTAATAGAAATCTTTTAGATAATTACGCGCCTAATATCTAGGACGTTTATACCTATACTAAGCGAGGTTATAGCTATTATAATTCTAATACTAGACGTAGTAGTTTTAAACTTAGTATACCACTAAGTGCGGTTATACTCTTATACGGTAGTAGTAAACTCCTAGACCATAGTACTAATATAAATAGCCTCGTCCACCACATCTATTAAATACCCCTTCTATAGTAATATAGTCCGAAGGTATATAGCTGCAGCCTAGATAGACAATCGCCCATTAATAAAAACTATTGTCTTTAGTATCCTCTCCGGAGTAGGCTTCCTATTATTATTAACGTAATTATTTAATAAGAAATATAGGTGCTTCTATAAATTAACCTTTTTCCTAAGCAGCGGGTGGATAGGTATTAATATATCCGGACGATTAATAGAAGTCCTAATAATCTTAGTCTGGTAAGAATAACGGCCAACTACTTAGAATCTAGCCTCTAATAGGACCAGCCTCTCTGCCTTCTTATTAAGAGTTATAAAGTAGGCAAACCAGACTATATCTAGGCGGAGGATTATTTATAATTTACTTAATATTATATAAGCCGGTCAAAAGCTCTCCTAGTCCTTAATAAGATGGCACTTGTTAATTGTAACTAGCCTAATTTATAACTATAACTTTAGTTCTTTTAGAGCATCCCGGAAAGCCTTAGTTAACGCCTATTTAGGACTAAGCAGAATATAAGTATATACTCCCTCCTAAATTTAAGTAATTAGTCCCTTCTCTTAACTCCGGGTTTTAGCATTAATAAGAACTAGGTTATATCCTTCTATCTTCTTAATATTATCCAATTACTTATCACCTAGCTTATTAAGCGGAATAATTTAAATAGTAATCTTACCCGTTAAAACCGTATACGTATAGAAGATTAGGCTTTTACCAAAGCCCATGTAAGTAATTAGAAGGGTATCTCCTTTTCTAAATATTAACCGACGTAAGGTACGTACTTACTTATAGCGCGGCTTAAAATCCTTAACTAACGGATTAGTTTAGAGAATAATTCGCCGAAGATAAAGGTCCACAACTCTATATTAAAATACTATATTCTTTAACCGCGCTGCCTACTATATAACCAATAGTAACTCCTCTACGCGTAGTCTTTTAATAGACTAGAGTGTCTTTGGGATAAAACCACGGTTAACTAACATGTGTATAGCTAGTAGAGGTAGTAGAGGTGGTAGTGCGATATAAGCTTTATGCTAGCAACTCTAAGTATTTAACTTCTTTAACTTCTTCTTTAATTTTAACCCGTACCTCGCTATTTCCTACCCTCTAATTAGCTAATAAGTTTGTATAAGTTCCTATAAGTTATTAGAATATTATAGGGCATTACTAAAGTGCTCTAACGTAGGCTAAGCGCCCTAAAGGCGTCACTATAACTACGTCGCCTGCTAGAATATAATACAACAGTAATATAGGTATAGTTTAACCGGGTAAGCTAATTATTATAGAATAAAAGAGGCGCCTTTATAAATTTGGAAGGAAATGGAGTAGTAGTAGTAGAATATGGCCGCTGTTTTAATGCAGCTAGCGGAGAGAGAAAAGTTTTAAAAACGCGTCTTTAAACTTTAAGGCTATATCTCGCCCCCTAATACAGTAGTTAGCTAATTATAATTATCATAATTAAATAAAAGAAGATATTATAATTCAAATATATCACGTACTAAGATCGTAGCTAGTATATTTACGCCGCTAAAGTTATTTAAAATTAACACACGTTGGAAAAAGATAAAGTTTATACTAAATGCGCGCCTATAATCTCTTAGACGCTTTATAGAGGAATTTTAGGGGTGGTAGGGGTAGTAGGGAGTAGCGTGGCGTTCTATTAGCTAATAAGTAACTATAAGTTGGAGCGACTGTCTAATTAGCTTATAAGTTTGCATAAGAGGGCCTGTGGCACTAGAGTGGGGCTATGGCACGCTGAAGTGGGGCGGGAGCAGGGGGGTGGCCGCCTCCTTAAATTCCTCGGCGAAGTGGATAAGTTAACTAAGATAAATTCTCAGAGGCGTAGGACGTGCACGAGTCACGTGCACGGGTCACGTGCATTATAAATATTTTTGCCTAAGCCTAGGGGCCCTAGGTTAAGAAACCATCAAGATAAAACCAAGATCATTAATTAATCAACCCCTTTTATTAATAAATAGCTCTATATAAACTATCTAACAGTTATAAGCCCGGTCCGCCGACTTAAGAAGCTATTCAGCTATTACTCAATTATTTAAAGAAATTCTACCTTATTGTTAGACTCTAACACCTTATTGTTAGGACGCAGACTCTGATAGAAATCCTACCTTAATTGTCATAAGACGAGATTCCACGAGATTCCACGAGATTCCACCTTAATCGTTAAAGGACGATCCTAATAATAAGGACGATCCTGCGACAAGGACGATCCTAACGACGAATTCCATCTTAATTCCCATCTGCCTATTAGTTAAATGACTCTACCGACGTCGAGTTCGTTAACTACGATTATCCTTAATAAGTTAGAAGACTGGGAGCAATGGCTATAGCAACTCCGAGCCCTTATAGATTAGCGAATTTGGGCCTACGTTAACCCAGACAATGCAGTACCTTAATAAGGTCTACTATAAGAACCAGCCTATCTAAAAGTCACAGATTTTAATGAGAATGCAACCTTATATGTATAGCTCTTGACGAATTAATAGAGAGCGTACGAGAATAGTAGATAATACTACAACTAGGATATAAAGTATTTCCTAAAATAGGAAGATTATCTTTAATAGATCCGCACCTAAATTACATCTATAGTATTAATTCAGAAGAAGCTACTGCTTAACCCTTCCCTTACAGTTAAAGAATGGCTATCTTAATTAAAGGAGAACACAGAATCTACCTTATTGTTTATTAAAAAGAAGGTACAATACTAGTATATAGAAGCCCTTAAGGGGTTTGTATACTTGTTAAAATTAAACCAGTGGCTAGATTAATAAAAACACGTAATAGTACTAGGAGAGAAGTATAAAATACCCTAAATGTCTAATAGAATCTAGCTGCAAGATTTAGTAGAAGTTATTTAACCTTTTAGCGACGCCTACTGTATAAAGTATACTACCGAGTTAAATAACCCGCAGAAGTCGAGATCTTCTAAATACCGTAGAGTAGTAAAGGAGCTATAAGAAGGACTTAGAAGACCCTTAAAGAAAGCTAATACTACTATAAGAGGGAGTACCTTTAATATAGACTTTATAGAGTAAGCTATTAAGAATTACTCTAATACTACTAAAGGTTTATAGAGAGGAAACACCTTAGCATATACTAGCCGCTTAAAGAAAGCCGGGTTACTGGTTAAGGAGACGTCCTAAAAAAAGCTAATACCTAAGTGCTTAGCGTGCGAAAGACGAGGATATTTACTTTAGGACTATTAGTGTTTATTTAAAGATAAGAGACCTACAGGAGTCACGATTAGAGATAATTATATTAAAAAGGCACTAAGAAAGGTAGAATAGAATAAGGATCTTACTAATCTAGTTACTAAAATTAGACTTAAATAAGAAGACAAAGCTTAATAACAATAAGACGAAAGCAAGGGAGTTCTATATCTTAAAGACGTTGCCTTCTATACGGACTTTAATACAAATATTATAAACAACAGACTATTAAATACGTCCGACTAAAAAGTCTATTAGCGTTTAATATAAGCTAACTGCTACGCCGCTAACGAAAGCATAGAGTATCGTTAAGAGACATTCGTCTAGATGCGAAAGGTGATGTATAATTATAGCATTTGCGTCTAGGTCATCTAGGACCTATAAGCCTTTATTATTTAGGTATCAGCGCCTTAGGAGTTAAGCTTTAAGGCCCTAAGATAATGGAATGTTAACACTATAGCCTCGCCAAAATTAAGCGTTAGGTTTTACGAAGGTTCTTAGATCGGAATATCAATAAACCCTATCTCGACCTCTATATTAACTAGACTAACCTTAAAGAAAGCTTAAGAAGCAATTAAGGAGCTAATTAAGGAATACCAGATAAGTACCCTTAGAGAGCTAAAAATAGTTTCCAGAAATCTATATGCTATGCAATTGTAGCTAGAGGCTCCTATAGCTATCCTAGGAAGCCTATATTAAGAAGATAGCTAACTAGTATAAGATAGATCTTAAAGGGCGTCTTCTAGATACTCCTATAGCAGAATCGGAACTCCTCCCTACTGATTACTAATTAATCCGTTTAACGCTTCCGTCCCCTAATATAGACCTACTAGTCCGTCCTATATCCCTACTAAGAGAAGTAGCTTCTACGATGCTATATTAGAGACCAGTACCTATATAGTACGAGGAGTAGAGCAATCTACTATAGAGGAGATAAGGAAGGAATAAATAAGAAAGGGAGAGATAAAGGAATAAGCGATAAAGGACAAGACGACAAAGACGGTAGAAGTGAAGCGTAATTATTTATCTATACCAGTGATGCATCACTCGCGAATAATTCCGTCAATAGAAAGAGCTTATAAGGATACATTATAAAGCTATTTAGGGGACCGATTACATGGAGAGTAAATAAGCAGAATATGCGAAAAAAGCTATCTTTATTAGCAGGCTGTTTAAAGCAATAACGTTACAGCTAAATAAGCCCTTAATTATTAACTCTCCGACATATTAACATCCACTAATACGGGTTGCGTCAAGAATATATAATGAGACGAGTGGTATTTTAATAAAAAGCGACGAAGGAGATGATTGCTAATAGACTTATAAAGGCCCTACCCAAGTAGAGGTTTCAGAACTTCGTTAACCTAGTCAGAATGGTGGATATTAAGGAGCGGCTAGATAAGGAGAAGCAACTAAAGGACCTAAGTAAGAAGGTTAGGGGGCGAGACGGAGGGATTTAGATAAGATTATGGTTTAATTAACACATTAACGGATATAAGAAGGTGGTTAGCTTCGTCCTTAACCAGGTTAAAGCTAAGAGGGTGTATTAAATAATCTATATTCTTGGAGGCGTAGGACGTATATAAGTCACGTGCACGGGTTATATATATTGTAAATATCTTCGTCTAAGCCTAGGGCCCCTAGGTTAAAAAACCATCAAGATAAGACTAAGATTATCAATTAATTAACCCCTTTTATCGATGAATAGCTCTATATAAACTATCTGACAGCTATATCGCCTAGGAGCTTTAAGGAGTAGGCAAGGCCTAGCCGAAGGCTAGGCTTGGCACCTCCTTATAAGCTCCTCGGGCTTGCAGCCCTTTCCCCCCTCATCGGTTCGTCTCTCTCCGTACAAGGCTATTACCATACTCTTTACTATATCGTCCTCTCTTCTATCGACTCTCCGTAACTTATACTCGGCTTACCTACTCTCTACCATACACCTAGGCAATATGCCTTATATTTAAACCAATCCTATACCCTTATAGGTAGTAGCCTATAGTAAGCTAAGGGCTTTACCCTTAAGCAATTTTACAATCCTCTATTTTTACCTAGGACGATTACGTTTACTATAATATAGTAGGCATACTAATAGACGCTTAGTATATTGCATCCGTATAACGGTTAGTTAGAATACGGATTAAGGTCCTTTACCTTTACTTAGGACAATTGCGTATACTATAAAGTAGCTATACTAGTAAGACATCTAGCAGATCGTATCCGCTTATAGTAGTAAATATGGATTAGAAGATAAGGGAGACGGTAGCTACCTAGCTAAGGGTTAAGGCTACGTAATTACCTTCTGGTAATTAGTATACCTATATACAATTAACGGTACAGCGGTATAGCTCTGCCCCAACGGCGACTTAAAGGCGATTTAATTGCTATCTAAGAGCTTTCTAGTAGAAGTTAAGGGGGATCCTACGCGATTAAGCTTATAAATACTCTATAGCTAACCGCGGTTTACTTACTATAAAGGTGTAACGGGACTAGCCCAGTTATAGTAGGAATGTCTTAGTGAAACACTTAATAGATAAATTCCGACGCTTTAACCAAATTCTGCCGAATTCTAACAGCTTAATTAACTTCTGCCAAATTCTGCCAGATTAATTGAATTTTACTAAAGTCCGTTAAATACCGCGTGCGTATATATGCGCGCATCGACCACTAAGCCCCTAATTATTTAATTATATGATTCTCTTGTTATTCCTTTCTCTTCTTTACGCAATGTCTTGTTCTTAGCGAGGGCTATATACCCTTAGATTTAGATAGAATTTATATCGTTCCTTTAAATCTTCCCTAAAGTCTCTCCGCGCCCTTATATTATATTATATTAAAACAACTACTATTAAAATAGTAAACAAACTTAAACCTACCGCGTTAACTATAAGTATTATAGCCCTAGCTAGGGAATAGTTAACTATAATATAACAGTCTTTTATAGATGCTTTAGCCCAACAGCAAGCGATATTAGAAGCTTAATACTAGTAATTAATGGGAATAATCCGTAAAGAACTCCGTAACCTTAAAGCACTTACGTTAAAGACCCTAATAATAACACCTATAAATAAAATTAAAATAACTATATGCGAACCTGGCCCGTTAAATACAAACCCTAAACTAGTAATAGTAACTTAACCCATACCTATAATAAACTTAGTACTTACTATAAAATTTAAAAAGCTCCCTAACCCTCTAATATTTAATAGAAATTAAAATAACCTATATCCCTTTATAACTAAGCTCTATTTTAAACTTTTAATAAACTATAACTAATACCCTACTAAAGCTAGCAAGATTAGCTATAGAATGTCTTATTTAAGTAAAGACGCTACGTAAACTATAGACCTATTCTTCCGTAATGGCATCTTCATTAATTTTAAAATCTTTATTTCTCTACTAGAATAAACGTATAATAACGCTAGCTGCGAATATATAGCTATTACTAAACTTAAAAACCTATAATAACGGAACCAAGACTTTACTAGCTTCTTTTCGGAATTTTTAGGCCTTATTAGTAAACTGGATTAAAATAAAGCCGCTAGAGTTACTACTCTCTATTAAGCTATTTTAGATAAAATTAGAGTATAGTTAGTAGGTAGAGAACTGCTAAAGGACTTACCTAAATTTGCTATAATATATTAATAAATTAATAAGGACCTTTAATATAATAAATAGACTTATTCCCTAAAGCTAACTACACCTTACGTCTAAAACTCTATAAAACCGGTATATACCCTAAAGCGCGACCCGTCTCTAAGACCTAAAAGCCCTATATATAACCCTATAGACCTTAATGCCACCCAATTCTATATACCCTTGGGAACTAATAAATAAAGAACTTAAGCCGTAAATAGAGAATGCTTTAGATGCGGTAAAAAGGGATATATTTAAAGGAATTGTTAAACTTACCCTTTTAAAAAGGTCTAACGTAGTTCCTCTCAGTCCTTAAATTATACTTAGTTGCTATAAAGTGTCTTACCTTTAGTTAATTCGGAAAACAAATTATCTTAGGGCTAAGTCGCGCCTTAAGATAAAAAGTGGAAGAGTATAAGTATCTAGGCTCTTCTAGCGCTAATATATAATATAACTCCCTTAATATACTTAGTAAAATTTAAATACTTAAAAAATGGAAGAAAGTATATGTCACGGCACTGACCTAACGCATACTGTTCCTACTGTTAGCTGGCCCACCACTAGCGCCTTAGCGGCTGGCCCTACTATTTATATACAATACCCCCTTTTACCTTCTTCTCTTCTTTATAGCACAACGTAGTTATTTAGTCTACTTTATTGCAGCACTGTAACAGTTTGTACTATTATCAATTGCGCCCTGTCGCGATTACTAATTCCCTATATCCCAGTTATCTCTGCCCCAGAACAATCGCGACCTGCGCGCGCAGCCGACGCGTCCATATGCTATAATCCAGCACAGTCCTAGAACGATCCTTAGTTTTTTCTTAGCGCCAAAGACCACCTAAATAGGCGACATTAATGACGCCGAAATGGCCGAAACCTAAAACCCCCGCGAAGTTTTTGCAGACTTCTTTATATAGATATACCCCAATATCGCATAGACAATCCGCTGCTCCCCACTATACCCTAAGACCTTTAAGGCTGATAAAGCTTACTATACCCTTATTGACTATACCAATAAGTTCCTTAGTAATATTAAAGCGGGACTATAGTTTATGTATAATATAAATACCGCTAATAAGAAAGCTAACGAAAGCCTTAATGCCCTTATTACTTCCTAGACAGGAACTATTAACTCCTAGGTAGAGACTATCGCCGTTTTAAAATAATTAACCCCTATAACAACGGCAGCAACCTAGCAGAAAAAACGGAAGTCTAAAGACCCGCTAATATTTAGCGAAAAAGGCACCCTATTAGAACGATAAGCTAACTTTAAGACCTAGCATATTAAGATTAAAAGAGTCTTTAACTATAACCAGGACTACTTTAATATAGTCTAATCTTAAATCCTTTATATCTTGGATATGCTAGAAGGCAAGGCCTATAAGTTTATTAAGTAGGGCCTAGAGCTTATGCACAAGAACCCAAACAATATATCTATATAGAAATGGCCCGCTAAGGAAAATATGCTTAAAGAGCTTGCTGCCTACTATAAGGTTATTAACATAACCCAGGTCGCAAAAAATAAGCTTAACTATTTCCCCTAGGGCGAGCGTAATTACTAGTCCTAGAAGGGAGAGCTTAATAAGTTAATAGTCCGCGCTAGGAAGACAGACAAATAGAAGGTAAACCTACTCCGGAAGTTTATCTCTCCAAAGATGGAAGAGCTAGTACTTAGACTTAACTATAAAATTAATAATAGCGACTATATAGGTTAGAGCAAGCAGATAGATATATTCGCTAAAAACCTTATAAACTATACACACCGAGCCAACCTTAAGAACACTAACTACCGCCCACCTGCTTAAGCCCCTGCCCCTATACCGACCCTAACCTTAGTAGCAACTAGAGAACCTATAGACCTTAATAAAATCTTAGATATAGAGTGTAAGCGCCGCTTTAATAATAGACTGTACCTTGCCTATAGCCTGCCTGGCCACTAGAAGGACGCTTATAACCCCACTATAATAGTAAATCTAGTCCTAATACTAGCCCGTTAAATAACGTAAACTAATAACCGCGGACGTAGTAACCGTAGAGTCCATTATAGCCGCAGTAGACGACTCCCCCCCTTTAACCCTATGGCTTAGTTACTCCAAATAATACCCTATATAGAAGCCCAACCCGTTAATAACGCCTAGAATTAGTGACTCCGCGCTAGCGAATACGAACACGGCTATATTATTGGCAAGGTACCGTCTTCCTATACCCCAACCGAGACTAACACTGCTAGCTAGATAGATACTGGATCGCCCCGCTAAGATAGCCCTATACCCTAGTCGTTAAAAGGTAGACCTTTGGACTAAGTTATGTCTAAGGGTCCAAACCATATAAGGAGGAAGATGAGAAGATTAGGTCCCTGTTACTAGACCAATTAGTCCTTTCTATTAGTAAGCTGCTACTTAATCTTAGATTAGCAAATAGTAATAAGAAATTAATCCTTATTTAAACCCAACTCTCCTTATTACGCAACCTATGCCCCTAAGTTTTTATTAATATAGTAAGCCTAGTAGACTCCGGTAGTACTATAATGGCATTTACCAACGTGGAGTCTATTGTAAGAAAATATAATATTATAACTAAGAAGCTGTTGGCACCTAGGCTACTACGCCTTGTAGACGGTATCCCAACTTCGCTTATTACGGACTACTTTACCGCCCGAATGTTAATTGGCCTCTATACTAAAGCTATACTCTTTCTTGTTACTAAACTCTTACCCGCTACCCTAATTATCTTAGGTATGCCTTAGCTCTAAAAGTATGAGCCCCGCCCTAATTTTAGGGAGCTTAAGATCCGCTTTAACTTAAACTACTACTCTAGGAACTGTCTTCTATGGGGGACAGCCGACAGTAGTAGGGACGCCCCGCGTAAATACTCGGCACTACTAAGCCTAGTGCCTAGGACCATATATAAAGCCCTAATAGTAGAAGATATTCCTAATAAAGGGGAACCTGTGTAGCTGTAAAGTAATAAGACAGCAGAAAACTGGACTACTCTAGCACTTAAGACCAAAATGATAGGTTAGCCAGCCTTGCTAAGACTAAGAAAGAAGGTCCGCTTCGCGCTACTGCTATTAAGAATCTAACGCTAACCTAGACACCCTTTAAACCCCGGCCGCCCAGCCCAATATCCAGAACTAAGCTATATGCTATATACGTACACTATAGCCCGCGTTATAGTAAGGACTAGCTATAGAACTACTAAGACCTAGATAATAGAAACCGCGCCACTATAACGCCTAACCTCGTACCTACTCCCCGTACGCCTTATGCAAGGCCGCCGCCTAAAAACCACTTTTAAGAGCTAACTAAGACGAGCTAGCCCTGCCGCGACGTTAGGAGAAGACTAAATACGCCCTAATCTGGACGATATTATAAACGTATACGCCGTGAATTTTGCCTAGTTTTATAAATAAAAAGGCGTAAAAGTAATAAGGATCCATATAGTAGAGCTGGTAGAATTAGTAGAATAAAAAAAACGGAAACAATTAATAGATAAACTCCCTACTAGACTAGTTGAAATACTAGACCTAACAGAGAAATCCTTTTGCCGCTTAGTCAATGGTAACTATATAATAGAAGAAGCCTATAAGGTCTTCCCTAGTTATTTTTACCGTTTCCTTAAGGAAAACCTCTAGACTATAAATACTAAGTTCCTCCGCCGTAAAGTTATGGATACAGACGTTAAAAAGTTTATAAAAGGCAAGCCCGCTCTAACTAGGGACGATATTATATAACGCCTCCTAAGGGAACATAGGCACTATATTAAGGGGTTTCTCCTAAAGAATGCTAATAAGCTCCTACCACATCGCCCATGGGACCATAAAATTGAAATTATACTAGGAAAGTAGCCCCTATACTATAAGAACCGCCTACTCTCCCCTGCTAAGCTCTAATGCGTTAAGAAATAGATTAATAAGATACTTAATAAAGGCTTTATCCGAGAATTAACGTCCCCTACTACAGCCCCGCTCCTACTCGCTACTAAGCTAAAAGGAGGGGTAAGGATCTGCTATGACTACAAAGGACTTAATAACGTTACCATTAAGAACCGATACCCGCTCCCGCTTATCCAGGAGACACTTAATGCCCTATGCGGCGCCAAATTCTATACTAAGCTTAATATTATTGCCGCGTTTAATAGGATCCGTATTGCTAAAGGCTATAAATGGCTTATAGCATTTATTACCCGCTTTAGGCTCTACAAGATACTAGTAACCCTATTTAGCCTTTATAATGCCCTAGCTATATTCTAAAACTATATTAACTACATTCTTTATAACGTACTGGATGACTATTATATAGTATACCTTAATGACATCCTTATATTTTCTAAAACTCGAGCTAAGCATACTAGGCACGTTAAAGAGGTAATTCGCCGCCTTAGAGCTGCCGGCCTCTAAATTAATATTAGTAAGTTAGAGTTCTATATAATAAAGATAAAGTACCTTAGCTTAATTATCTTAATAGAAGGAATAAGTATGGACCCTAAAAAGGTCTAAGCCTTGCAAGTATAGGAGAACCTAACCTTAGTTAAAGAATTATAGCAGTTTCTTGGATTTGCAAACTTTTACCACAGGTTTATCTAAAGTTATTCTGCTGTTACTACACCTATAATAAAACTTCTAAGAAAGGACGTCGGATGGCTATGGGGACTAGAACAAGCTAAGTCGTTTAAGGCCCTTAAGAGAGCCTTTACTTTAGCACTAGTACTAGCATACTATAACTACACGAAGAAAATAGTGGTAAAGATAGACGTATTAAATTAGGCTTCTGGCGGAGTCCTTTCCTAGTATAACAACGATGGTAAACTAAAACTGGTTACATTCTTCTCCATAAAGCACTTAGCGCTAGAGTATAACTATAAGATCTATAATAAAGAACTCTTAGCTATTATTAAGGCTTTAGAGGAATAGCGTCCTAAGCTATAAAGGACTAAGGAGCTGTTTAAAATTATTACTAACTATAAAAACCTATAGATGTTTATAACTACTAAGCAGCTAAACTAACGCTAAGTCTAGTAGGCAGAGTTCTTTTTATAGTTTAACTTTGTAATTATATATAGACCTGGCAGTAAAGCTACGCTCCCTAATACCCTAAGCCAACTACTAGGAACGAAACCTAAGGACGCTAATAACGAACGCCTCCGCTACCAAGCCTAAGTTATTATACCGCCCCAGAAAGTTAACCCTATAATTTTAGAAGAATTACTATATAAGTCCCGCAACTTTAACAATGTAGAGTTTACAGCCGCTCTAGACCCTAAAATAGCTGAAAAGTCACTAGATAAGCTAATCTGGTTAGGATACTAGGAGAATGAACTCGTAAGAGATATAGTAGCGGCCCTATGTAATTGGAAAGCTCGCTATTAGCCAAAGAAGATTAGGAAATTACTTTATTACAATAAGTTAGAATATAGTATTATTAACGGACAGATCTACTTCCACTAACGCCTCTTTATCCCTAATGCCCTAGACCTCCGCCTAAAAGTTATCCATTACTTTTATAGTAGCAGCCCCGCTAGTTACCCTAGCTGGGTTAAGACTCTTAACCTCTTAAACTAAATATACTAGTGGCCAGGAATCTCCTAGTTTATAGCTACCTTTGTTAAAGACTATACCCTATACTTTTGTACTAAAACCCCCTGTTCTACCCCACCCGGTTTTTTAAAGCTACTAGAACTACCCGCTCGCCTATAGACCGATATTTTAATTGACTATATTATAACGCTGCTAGTATACTAATACTATAGCAAGGCATATGAATATATCCTTATTATTATGGACCGCCTAACTAAAATATAACACCTTATTTTAGTAACAGGACTCTTAACAGAGGAGCTAGTTAATGGCTTTGTTAACAATATATATAAGCTCTACGGTGTACTAAGTACGATTATCTCCGATCGCGGCATATAATTTATTAGCAACTTCTGGCGACGACTAAGTAAACGCCTTAAGATAACCTTATAACTAAGCTTAGCCTAGCACCCAGAAACGGACGGCCAAACTAAAATCGTTAACGCTGCCGTAAATAAGTACCTTTGTGCTTTTATTAGCTTTATATAGGACGATTAGGTTAACTACTTACCGCTTACTAAGTTTGCTATAAATAACTAAGTTAATAAGAGCATAGGCATTTCCCCATTTTTTGCCAATTATAGCTTTAACCCTTGCCTTAGAATTAAGCCTACTGGCCCCTACCTATTGACACTATTAGTATAAGCAAAGAAGGAGTTCTTCCGCGTAGACTCTATAGCCAACCGCTTTAAGCGGATATTAATATAGCTTAAGGCCCTAGCCCGGATTTTATAGTAACGCTATAAAGATAATACTAATACCCGTAGGGATAAGAGCGTGTTATTCTATGAAGGTAATATGGTTATAGTTAGCTTAGAAAATATAAAGATAAATAAACCTAAGAAGAAATGGGATAATAAATAGGACGGCCCGTACCCTATACTTGCAGTATACTAAGGGGCAGTTATAATAGACCTTCTAGACCACATCTAAGTAAATAAATCCTTCTATATATCTAAGGTCCGCCTTTAGGCTGCCGAAGAGATCCCTAGCTAAGCAAATATTAATACCACAAAGCGCCGTAATATATAAGGACGAGTAATAAAGAGAGATAATAATGGTAATATAGAAGATAAATAGGAGTTTAAGAAAATCCTTAATGTATATAACAAAAACCCCTAAGGCCTAACTTATAAGATTAAATGGAAATATTATAAGGATATAACCTAGCAGCCAGAAGAGGACCTAAAGGGTTACGAATAAGCTATATAGCGCTTCTATGAGCAACACCCTGAGAAGCCAGGACCCCCAGACTAGGCATAAGATAAGGAAAAGTCACGCTAAGGTTGTGGCCGACCACCGTGTTAAAAATTTGTGGTGGTTAAAATATTATAGAACTTCGACCGCCAGTTAAAGTTATCTAATTAGTTAGAATTCTCGCCAAGAGCGCCACGCGCCAACTTTATTTGTTAAGCCGACCAATTAGGATTTTTAATATTTTTGCAGCGAAAACAGGTGGTCCTGCGTACTGCCTATTTAAAGTTACTTATTTAGTTTAGGGACCAAACCTTCTAGGGAGGGGAGTACTGTCACGGCACTGACCTAACGCATACTATTTCTACTGTTGGCTGGCCTACCACTAGCGCCTTGGCGGCTGGCCCTACTATTTATATACAATACCCCCTTTTACCTTCTTCTCTTCTTTATAGCACAACGTAGTTATTTAGTCTACTTCATTATAGCACTATAATAGTATAAATCCTTATAGACAGCGGAGCTACTAGTATAGGCTTTATTAATATAAATTACATAAAAACTTAACGCTTAAATTTAAAGAAACTTAATAAGCTTTAAGGCCTATAAGGCTTTAATAGTAAGCCTTTAATACACGGCGAATTAACGTACTACGCTCTTATAAAGATGTAAATAGGCAAATACCTTAAATACGTTTCCCTATTTATAATACCCTTAAAGTATTATAAGGTAATACTTAAATACGGATAGCTAAAACAACACGACCCTTTAATTATCTAGGTTAAAGAAATACTAAAATTCCATACAACCTACTACTAAAGTTATTACTTAAAATACCACTTGCCCTATAAACATGTATATAACTATTTAAATTTAATATAGTATAAATTACCCTTACTATAAACCTTAAACTAATATAATAAAGTTATAACTGCTAATTATAGTAAAGAATATAAAGATAATATATTAAAACCCCTTAAAATTTATATAGTATAAGCCGTACCCTTTTATTTATTAGTAAGAAAATAAGACTATAAGATCTTTACTATAACACTAGAAGATATTAAGAAGGCGTTAAAACTAAAGTAATATATTAACCCCTAACCTCTTATACCTAAAGAATATTACAATCTAATTAATACGTTTAAGAAATAATTTATAGACTAACTACCCATATATTAAGATAAGCTTAATTTTAAAATAGAACTTAAACCTAATATAACGCTAAAGTTTAACCCGTTATACGGTATATTATAAAAAGAGCTGCTTATAATGCGATAATACCTTAAAGAGCACCTAAAGAAAGGATTTATTCGCCCTAGTTAATTACTATTTACCTTACCTATACTATTCGTTAAGAAACCTAAAGGAGGCTTAAGGTTCTATATTAATTATTAAGCCCTAAATGTAATTATAATTTAAAACTAATATCTAATTTCTCTACTTTAAGAAACGCTTAATTGCTTAGCGAAAGTATAATACTTTATAAAGCTTAACGTAGTTACTGCCTTTAATTAAATCCGTGTTCGCGAAGGAGATAAAAAGTATATAGCTTTCTGTATATAATGGGGACTTTTTAAATACCTAGTAATGCTATTTAGTATAAAGAACGGTCCTAGTACGTTTTAGTAATACGTTAATAATACGCTTTATAAATTCCTTAATGTATTTATTACCGCGTATATTAATAATATTTTTATTTATTTATCTTTGCTTTTTAAATATTAGAAGTATATCTAAATAGTCCTTAAACGCCTATAAGACGCGGGCTTATAATGCAATATTAAGAAATATAAGTTTTATACGTTTAAAGTTATATACTTAGGCCTAATTATATTATATAACGGAATTAAAATAAACCCTAAAAAAATTGCTATAATTATAAACTAGGAAAGTCCTAGTAGTATATAAAATATTTAAGGATTTTTAGAATTTATAAATTTCTACCGTTGATTTATTAATCACTTCTTAAAAATTATTTAGCTATTAGTAAACTTAATAAGGAAGAATATAAGATTTAAATGGACTATTAAATGTAAATAAGCTTTTAGTAACCTAAAATATTATTTTATAACTACTTTAATTCTTGCCTACTTTAATCCGGACTTTAAATATATTATTAAAACAGACTTATCTAATTATATACTAAAAGGAGTATTATCGCAATATAATAAGAACGGCGAGCTACGCCTAGTAGCCTTTCTCTTCTAGAAACCTACCCCTGTTAAATTAAACTATAAGATATATAATAAGGAACTACTTATAATTGTTAGATGCTTTAAATAATGGCGCCTAGAACTTAAAGAATTATTATTTCTAATACGCGTATTAACGGACTATAAAAACCTATAGTACTTTATAACTATAAAGCAATTAATATAACGCTAAATTCATTAGGCCGAATACCTCTTATAATTTAATTTTAAGATTATATACTAACTTAGTAAACTTAATTAGAAGCCTAACTTATTAATATAATAATTATAGGATATACTTACGAATATATCTAATAAACGGATTATAAATTAATTATAAATTCTACTACCCCCTAAACGCTTTAAGAAACTACGCCCTATATTTCTAAACGTAGAACTTAATAGAAATAAATTGGAAATTAATAAGTGGGATATAGAAATTAATAAATTAATAGAATATAAATATAAGAACGACCCCTAAATAGCAGATATAATAAAAGCGATTTAAATAGGGAAATGGTAATATAAGGATAGTACATTTACTAAATGCGAAATCCGTAATAATCGGTTATACTATTAATAGAAAATAGTAATCCCGGATTCTAAACCCTTACAATTTAAGATACTTAAATTTATATACAATTTTCCTATAATAGGGTATCCTAGCTATATAAAGACCTATAAGATTATTTAACAAGTATATTACTAGCCTATAATATACAACTATATACAAAAATATATTTAAGTATACAGAATGTGCGTATATAGGAAGACCTCTTATATAAAAAAGTAAGGAGTACTTTAACCGTTGCCAATTCTAATATAAAGATGGCAAGATATCTTAATTAACTTTATAGTTAACCTGCCTAATAATAATAGATTTATAAATATTATAGTAGTTATTAACCGTCTTATAAAAATACAATATATAATTCCTATAGACTTAATTAATATAATAGTAGTAGATTCAATTTACCGTCCAACCCGGTCCCCCTAATGGGTCCACGCAGACTAATTCCTATAGTAAAACCCCAATATACACTAAGAAAAACCCATTTTTTAGGTAAATAAAAAACCCCCAAGGGAAACGTGAGAGGTAATACTCCAGATAGTCTCCGTACTACATTAACGGGAGGAAAAACACCGTTAGGTTACTGCTTTAAGACTCCTTACAGGAGTGTCTAAATGCCTGTCTTGCCCTTATCTGCCATTTAAACCATCTTTACCACGTCTATATATTGCCTATCTAAAGTCGTATGCCTATCCCTAGCTCCTTTTCCAAGTCTCCTATAAATATCTCTTAATAAATAACACTTGCGTTCCGCCCGGGCCTACATACTAAGGTCTCTTATCTACTCCTTTATTAAAGGGTTTCTACAACGGGGTGTATATAACTTGGTATTACTTTTACCCTAGGGCCCAAACCCAGGCCCTTATACCTATTTGTAAGGTATAGAAAAACAATCTAGTATTTAATAGGGGGCCTAATCCCTATAACTAGATACCTAGGTTACCGGATAATATTAAAATAGGGGGCCTCTGCTACGCTTAGGGCGCGGATTACGTGTATATATATATATAGATGCTATACGGTGTATATAGTATTTATAGGAGGGAGGGGGTACGCCAAAGGAATGGTACTTGTCAATTTAATGTCCAAATATATACGTTAGAGACGTAATAGTGGTGTTCAAACTTTTTAGCTGAGGCTCACCCCTCAGTGAAAAGTCTTTGCACCACCACTACGTCGCTGCGCAGGCGCTGCGCAGCCGTACACACGTCTCTACGTTCGCTCTAGTAGTCTATTAACACGATCCAAACAGAACATCAATAGTAGCTGCCAGGTTCCCGGGCTCCACCGCATGGGGGTGCAGAAGCCGCTTTTATGGAGTCGTGCTTAGCGCTAATATCTCGTAGCTATCTGCCGGCTTAAAATTAAGTTGCTTCATCGACTATATATAGTAGGGGGGAGCCGCTAATATATATAATGTTAACGATAATATTATAATTAAAATTAATATTGTCTTATAGGGTAAAGCGGAATTTACTTAGAGATCTGCTAAACTTTTAGCAGTAATAGCAGAGTCTAGTTAGTTTTTTAATAGCAAATCTATTAGTGCTATAGCCGTAGCTAGCCTTATTAAGAAGCTTTTATAGTTTATTAACTAACAGGTAACCAAATTAACGGTATAGACGTTGTAGTTCTACGTTAGTTAAGTAGCGAGGGTTTATATTAAAAGACTTAACTAAATAAGACTATAAGGAGAAGCTCTATAAGAGAAATGGGTGGCCAAATCGTCTAACTACTGGCACCTTTTTAGTGCGAGTAATAATGACGTCCTTTAGGTTATCGTATTTAATATAGAGTCTATCTATATCTGCTAAGCAAAGTAGAAAAGAAGTATCTGCTTTAACGATATGGAATTATATCTTACCTATAGGGCTGTTGACGTCTATAGTTCCGATGGACGTAGAGGCTCTGATCCCGAATTAGATAGTTACTTAGCCCTTAGTTAACGTGTTAAGACTTACGGACTTATCTACGGCCTATAGAGCTTAGAATTGGCTATAGCTAGCTATAGACTTGCGCGAAGCACCTATATTAATTATAATTTCTATAAAGACCGTTAAGGTGTATTGTAACGCTATGGCTGTAGCCGTACTATAGGTAAATAGGTTAGTCTTTGTATAAGGTTCCGTAGTAAACTCTGTGGTAAGTTTTAAAGCCGTAAGTAGGTATATATAAGCCTTATTGGCTAGCTCTACGCTTATAGAGGTTGCTTCCTCTATAGTAAGTATTCTAAAGGTAGTAATATAGGTAGAACTATTATTAGGTTCTCCGGTATTGCTCCTAGAGTTATTAGCATTATATATATAGGCTTTAAAGTTTAAGTTATCCTCTTTATTTCTTTTATAGATGGCGACGTATTATTTAAAGTGGTTATTAAAGTTGCCCTTATTACGGCCTTTAATATTAATAAAGCGTTTCTTATAGTTGTCTCTGGATCGATTATGCTCCTTATCTATATATTTCTACAAATAGCAGTCCTCCTTCTTATAGACGTAGCACTTGGCCTTTAGTCTGCCGTTAGTTCTATAGAGGCGATTACTACCGTAGCGATTAGTGTTTTAGTCTTAATTCTGGTTATTTTGGTAGTAGCGTTAATCCGTAAAAAAAGCTTAGTGAGATAATCTTATTAAGGCCTATAGGGGGTATTCTTTTTCCTATATAATAATAGAGGATTATAGCTTACTAATTAACTAAGAGAGGTCTTCTAAAGAGTTGGAGATAGTAATGCGGCATGCTAGTACTCCCTAGTAAGCAGTAACTAACTTATTTATAAAAATGCGGTTTATATAAAAGTCTAGGTATAGTCTATAACGTTGCTTTAATAGCTTATCTATAAGTAGTTGGAAGTTCTAATAGATTAACTTATTAGGGTTCTCGTCTATAACTCCTTAGAGGGTTATACTATTCCACTCCGTAAGGTTCTTGCAGTAGTATTCCGGCCCTTTAAAGAATTATTATATATAGTTGTAGGCTTTAATAAAAGGTCTTAACTTAAGGTTACTGTTGTAGTAGTGGTCCTAAGTAAGCCCCTTTAGTATACTAGGGAATGCTACTATATAGCCTTTTAGTGGTAAGCCAGATCTTTTATAGATGTTGTAGAAGATGGTTAACTTAAAGTTAAAGCTATTACTAACTCTATCGTACTTTTAGTTGTCTGTATAGATTTTTATAATTATAGCTACCTCCTTATTATATCTAGGTCCTTGCCTAGGTCCTTACTCTATACTAGGTACGGCTAGTTTAGGTGGTATATATATATATAGCTGCTACAGTTGCTATAGCTACTGTAGTTGCTGCTCTTTTGGCTATAGCAGTTAGTTAATAAGAGCGTGGATTTATTTATAATTAGGGGATTAAGGACTAAGAGGGGTAGTAGGGGTAGTAGGGGTAGTAATTAGAGTAGCTGGTAGTGTAGTAATCGGAGTAGCTGGTAGTGCAGTAATTAGAGTAGCTGGTGGAATTGGCGGAGTAGTTAGTAGTAGGGCTGGAGGTGTAAATATAGGTGTTTGCGTACTAGACCTAGGTGGTATTATAACTATAGCTGTACGCTAAGCCGATAAACTGTTATAAGTGTGGTTTAACCTATTTCGTAGTGCTCTTATAGCTAGTAGTTCTGCCAACTCCTTAATAATTGCTATAATCTCCTTATCTGTCCATTAATATAGCTCTTCTTATTATATAACTTTAAATAATAGTTTAGATATAGTAACTCAATTATTAGGTTTGCCTACGTATATACCTCCTTTAAGGAGATGTTTTCGCAGCTTAGATTTAGTATCTATGCGTATCTTCTTAAAGTTCTCCACTATAAACCCTTTAAACTGCTCTTAAAAGATGGTCCATAAGTTATTATCTATAAGGTCTTATATTAGGTATATCATCGTCTATACAAACTCTACTAGTTCGTTCTTTATAGCCTTATCTATATTAATTCCGTATCTATATTTACTGGCCATTACGGCCTATTCTTCCTCTGTTTATACCATAATTATAGGTATAAGGGTAGGTATAAGGGTAGGTTATTATTTAAGTGTTAAAGTAAGAGTGTAAAGGTGTATACGTGTCCTATTAACGAATCTATAGTTCTTAGATACTATAGATAATTCTTAGCAAAGATACAGTCCTCTAGGCGATCTAACGCATTAACAGTTAAGTTAATATGTGGTTTTAAGCTTTAAGGGTCCTCTAGGCGATCTAACGCGTTAATAGTTAAGCTAATACGTAGTTTCGAGCTTTAAGGATAACGTAGCTCTCTTTAAGTAAAGATACGATTCTCTAGGCGATCTAACGTATTAGTAGGCTGATACGTGGTCTTAAGCTTTAAGGGTAACGTAGTTTTCTCCTTTAACTGAAATAGGGCGATAGCTCTATAATCTAACACGTTAGTAGTTAAGCTAATACATGGTTTCGAGCTTTGCTATTGCGTATTTCCTAATCTATACGTCTACTAATTAGTATTAGTATACTCGCTTTATCAACGTGCACGAATATCACTCGTAGTGGTACGTATACGGTGTTAAAGTTAATAGTTAATTGTTGTCTAGAAGTAAAGGGTTGCTCTAAGGTTAGATTAGTTAACCTCGCTCTGTGGTCTCGTAACCATATCACGTGATTAACGTTCCGACAGTTAGGTATATTTTTATTTTAGTTAGTAGTTTAAACTTACAGGCATACGGGCTTAGTTTTTTTTTAATTTGGTATAGACCTATAAACTTCTAGTCTAGTTTCTTTAAGGGTTATTAAGTCTTTAGGTTTTATATATTTAGGTAAACTATATTACTTTCCTTAAAGTCCCACGTAGGAGCTTATTCTTTATTTATATACTATTCCTATACCGTTTAAGCGTACGCTAATTTACTTTATAATAGTTCCGTTAACTGCTTTATTTAATTAGCGAAGTTATACGCGTTAATTAGTTAAATTCTTTTAATTATAGGTCCTATTATATTAATTTCGGGTTATAGTTTAAATCTAAGTTAAAGGTCTTATCCATAGGTTATATAGAACAGTATTACGCCTATTAATTCGTTTCTTATATTATTTGCAGTAAACTTAGCTAAAGATAGCCACTTTTCCCAGTCGTCTTATAGGTAGGAGTAGTATATTTATAGGTATTATTCTATAATCACGTTCGCAATTTTAGTTTAACTATTTATCTTTAAATAAAATATAGTTAAGAGTTGTATTTTATATACTTAATCGCTTATATAGGGCTTACTAGAAGTCTAAGACGAACTAGCTTCTATAGTTAGATATTATTAAATTAGTGTATAATTATAGCACCTAGTATACCAAACGCGTGTCTACGCGTTTGGTACATTAACTACTTACTTATAACTAATTAGGGGGGAGGGCGCGTTAGTATATAGACTACGTAGTTTACCTCAATAGAATTGATAAGTCACTACCACCCAAAAGAGTATACGATACTATACGGATTTCGTGCCCCTAGATATAACTCACCTGTACTATTAAGTTGATATAAACACTAATTAGTAAGCGCGCACAAATTAGCAATCACTTAATACCCCCCCTAAGTAATACACGATAGCAACTACCCATTTGTATCCTAGTGCGACTTACTAAAAGGTTGGAAGTTAAGGATTACGGACTATATCACCATCTCTATATACTTATTTAAGTCTTAGTACGGTTTACTAGAAGTTTATAAACGCGAATATAGACCTTCACGGAACCCCCTACCCTCCTATAAACTATTATGGACCTATTAATCGCCTTTATAGACTATTATAAGACCTCTCGAACTATTACGGACCCGTTAATTAATTTTACGGACCGTTACAAGACCTCCTCTACCCGCTATAAGCCACTACTACCCGCTATAAGCTCCTCTTGACCCGTTACAGCTTATATATATATACTACGCTATATAATATAGCAGATATAAGTAAGCAAATTAATAAAGGTTAAAAGAAGTGGAGTTAGGAAGTCGACCTTATATCTGTAAACGGCGTTAACAACTATATTAATTTTAAAATCCTTAAATATAGATACTTTAAGCTTCTAAATAACGATCTATGGGAATAATATAAAGAAGACTTTGCGGACTTTACGGAAGCTATCTTTAAGACTTGCAATCTTATAGCTACCCGCAACCTACGAACCCTCTTATATAACTAAGGCATATAGGTTAAAAAGGATAGGCGAGTTACTATTGCATGGTCTCTGTACAATATACTATATAAGGAGGACTAAATATAATAGACTAAAGAGTAGATTTTAAATTATATTAAAACCAGCGGACTCTTTACCTCTTTTAAACTTAATAGGATCTCCAGTTTTATAGACGACCTATTTAATTAAATTCGTCCTATAGACTAAAGAGATCTTAGATTTAATTTTATAGGCTAAAGTATACCTAGTACTTAAGTTGCGGACTATAATACCCCCGTAAACTAAAATACGGACTAAAACCCTTTTATTACTTAAGTTACAGATCCGCAAACCACCTAAGTAAAGACTTATAGTAAGGAGCTAGCTAACCTAGCTAAGCTCTATACTAATGAATCTAAGTATAGCGGTGAAAATAATAACTTTAACTTTAAACTAACTATCTTTATAGACCTCTATTAGAAGGTAGATATTTCTAAATAGGAGTTTAGCTAAGCCTACTTTACTATACTACGCGGCCTAGCCCTTAACCACTATTACACTAACCTTAAGAGTAACCCTCTTAGTATTTCCTTTAATAAGCTATATAAGGCTATACGCAACTACTTTAAAGGGCTAAAATATAAGCGTAATATCCTTGCCTAATAGAATGCGATTAAGTTACGAACCGTAATTAATAAGAATACTAAAAAATCGACTATAGAGTGCCTACAAATTCTTATTAAAGACCTTCGGCACCTATAGTATGGCCTTAATATTAAACTTTAAATAGACGACTTCCTATATAATAAACTTATTATAGCTTGCTAGGAAGTAGAGCCCTACAAATATACCTATTATAAGCCTGCAGATACCTTAACTAGCCTAATTAATAATTTACGGTCCTCTATTATAATGTATAAAGTCTTAAACCCTCTAGGTAGTACTTAAGCCTTTATTATAGACCTATAAAACCTATAAACTAACTTAGATGCCTACTTTACGGACCGCCGCTACCGCTAGTAGTACCTGTACCGACTAAGTCCTACCTATAACCCCCGCAGCAACTCCCGTATAAAAGTATACCCCTATAAATAAACTAGCTAGAAGTGCTTTATGTGTGGTAAGGAAGGATATTAGTCTATAAGGTATACCTAGGAAGAACGTAATAAGTCTAAGAAGAGATTTAACAGCCGGATTAACTAGTTTATTTTAGACTATAAAGGATAGAAAGTAGAGGAGTCTCTTAATAAGTTAATGGAAGCCCTTATAATTAACTTTAACTTAGATACCTAGGAATAGGAGACCTTAGAGACGTTTTTAACTACTTTTAGACCTTTTATAGACGGCTAAGCCTTTAATATTATAACTGTATTAGCCGACCGCTCCTTTATACACTTAATCGCACCCAAAAACTAGCCTATAAGTATACCCGTTGGACCTATTACGGATATTATAGACCGCAAATAGGACCTATTTGTATATATTACAGTGTGTCCAACAGTCAGCTTAGCTGCGATCTTGAGAAAAATAGCTAACTGACTGCGTTAATTGGATCGCTCGCTGTCCGCTAGCTGTCAAATAACGTACGCTGACTATAAAGCTGCCAGCTAGCTGTCCCAATTAGGAAAGTAGTATAGACTTTATAGTATTTTATTGCGGATTTTAGTAGTACCTCTTTATATATAAATATTAATATTACTTAATTAAAACTTGACGCTAATTTACCTAATATAGTATTTAAATATAGCTAAATTTATCCTATATACTTATAAAAGCTTTAAAAAAATGCGTAAAATAGTTCGTATAAAATGCTCTAAAGGCTCTATTTCTCTATTAGATTTAATTAAATATAAAGCTCTATTAAATATATCTTACTAAGCTAGCCTTTCTACCTCTATAATTAGCTTATAGCTAATAAGATTAATATTTAAACTTATTAACTAGGGT
>Ga0307515_10005042_pt1 | contig 26878 bp, 12 predicted proteins | sample 17_EM_MG_FD_194513 | JGI IMG/M metagenome (GOLD analysis project Ga0307515, IMG submission 194513) | Populus trichocarpa ectomycorrhiza microbial communities from riparian zone in the Pacific Northwest, United States - 17_EM | ecosystem: Host-associated > Plants > Roots > Unclassified | place... | reverse complement strand
TTTTTTTTCTCTGCAGAGATTCCAGAACCATCTTGCATATCCTCAATCTGCTTGATAAGAGACAATAATGTTCCATTTCCTGTAATCAACTTTGTTGGTGGCAATTTTTCGCCGCTCCCCGTAAGCTCACCCATACTGAATCTGCGCTGATCATTCACACCCCAACCCAAGTCCTCTTGAAATGCACGCTCTCTCCAACCGGGGTGTTCATCTTGAATCATTCCTCGCAAGTAATCCTCGTAGCTTTCCACTTTCTCAGCCAAGTCCGGAATGTGGCATTTGTGTATCAATGCCTCCTTTTTGTGTTGCTAGTTGGGCCGGTATGTGAAAAGTACAAGAGACGCAATCAAAGACTGAATGTGTGTCTTTTCCTTTCCGAGGACTGACTTTTTGCTGGGGGGTACAAGTCCAATGTTTTTGTTTTTGTTTTTTTTGGCTTTTTCCTTGTATGCAGTTTTCTGTCGATGGTTACGAACCTCTGCAAGATGCGACAGTGTTGATGTGGCAGCGGGTGTAGTCATGGCAGGCTTATGCTTCTCGGGGTTTTCAGTCTCTGTGTCGGAGGATGATTGCGATGCTGCACTGGGTTCAGTGTCGGCTGTCAAATCCACCGATTCAATATCGTTCTCAGTCTTCAAGTTGCTTTGTCGATTGGGCTGAGCTTTGCAGGGTGCATTGGCAGATGGGTGTGCTGCCTGTGGGTGAAGACAAATTGCACACTGAGAGGGGATACGTCCTCGCAAAAACCCCTCGCAATCACATTCGTAACCATTGCAGGCGTAAGGTGTCACTTTGAAGAGTAGCCTGTTGACTTGGAAGTTGAACGGATATCGTGTTCGATGGGTTTTGCGTTTGAAATATTCAATATTACCATCAATTCATCGATTAATATATCCATTGCATGTTCACTATCCTCCAAGTCTGACAGCTACTATTGAGTCCAGCATTCTCTTCATGTAACCACTTTGTTCATCATGATTCTCCCTTTGACACGTACCTCCACAGTTCAACACGTAGCCTGCAAAAAAGATGCGTACTAGTACGTACCTCAGGTTCTATCTCCACATGTACGTTAACACCCTCTTGTATATTAACGTGGCCCATGACATCTAGCCCACAACATCTAGCCCACGACATCCAGCCTACGACATCCAGCCCACGTAGCTTGGTTCAATAATCTACACCAACATCTAAATTTAACATATTGACAATAATATTGCACCACCACAACGTAACGAGAAAATTGACACGACATGTAGATACTTAAGTAATTCTCAATTATAGGTGGGCACTGTAAATTTTTTTAGTTACATTTTCTGCTGTCTTGTCACGACCGCCAGCGGGTCCGACCCCACACGTTGTCACGCAAAATTAAACAGTGCCCTGTCATCCATCCACCCTTCCGTACACATGCTTGTCCCACATCTACTTCGTTGCTGTGTAGTTCATTATCAAGAGCAGACAACAATCAGAAGCACCTGCAGGGATAAGTTTTGGTAAGTTCGGCTAAGGAATACCTCATCAATGTAATTATAGGTCATTTGTCACTTATGCCTCCAGCAACGTGCCCCATCGTTAGCTTGATCAAATTGTTATACCCGCTGAGAGAGAAAAAAAGTATATCCTCTCACTTTGTTAAACACAATCAACAATGGCAAGGTGCTATGAGGGGCGATGTTGACTAAGGATCTAGCCGGGACTAAGGCAGAAACTAGGCCTAGCCCCGAGCTTGGTACTCACCAGAAAATAAAGTCTCCCACCATTCTAATATTACTGAGATTATTACACTGAAGAGAAATTGTTTATGCACATCATCCTTGTCCTCGTACCCCGGCCCTTGATCTCACGTGATTTTATACTAACCGAAATAGTGAGTCTGATCCAAATTAAAATCATGAAAAAGTGAGGTGAAAGAGCCTAGAGACATCACTCCACCAAAAATTCATATTACCTCCAGAGAGCTGAGCTTTTGGGGGGTATTAGTTTATATCTACCTTAGTCAATGCCGAGTTTTTTTAACAAATTCAACCACATTTGCACATGTAGTTGTTGTTGTTTAATCATACTGTATTCACTCTAATTGGAGTTGCGAGCTTAGTGTATACATGGGTACCCAGACAATCCAGAGTCTATCAGTGGCTCTGTGTAAACGAAGAGGAAGACAACCAGAGGATGGACAGAAAGACATTAGAAGAAGATAAATAAAGAAAAAAAATAAGTGCATAGATGAATTATGGAATAGCAATTCTATACTTTTACCAGTCGGGGGATGACAGTAACCAGAGTCTAACTAATCAATTTAAGACATTCCAGTTTAGAATGCGTTACTAGTACATGTGGAATGATGCAACGGAGTAATGGTTATCACATCCGGAGATCTCTGGTTGCCGCTAGCAAGTGCATTGACATGTTAAGTAAGGATTTAGCCCGAAGGTCGTCGGGACTAAACTTTATCTCGGGCTTGGTATGGTACCTAGTTCTCTGTGACTCAAGCATGAGTGGAGCTTCGCCTCAAGTATGATTTGTTTTCTCATTCATAACTATCTTATTCCCTTCTACGATAGACAATCAGCATGGTTTCAGTCTCTTTGTTGATTGCTCTCAACATGAGAGCCACCCGAACTTATTACTGGAAAGCAAATCGTACATCACAACATTGGCATCGGCTGAAGATGGAGTAGTGATACCCACCCAGGAATAGGTAGTTGGGTTAGAACAGGCACTGAAGGATGATGATGTGAATGTGATAGTGGACTTCCGCCGGGGAACGGATGGGACAGATATCCGGTATACTTTTTGATGTTGAGCAGCAGTGGGCGATTCGGAACATATGGAAGATAGTCCGAATGAGAGATAGAATGGCGGGCAAAAGAGGTAAGTCACATATGACTAAAGGTAATACTCAAGTGATTGAAGAGAGGAATACATTGACTGGTCGCAAGTAGTATGTCTATGGAATGATTGTGGAGGTTGAGGAAGGTTGCGCTCGGCACACTGTTCCCGAGAGGCTGGGTGTAACATCGTGAGACTGTTCCTTCGGAGCAGATTGTCAGAGGTTCAGGAAGATACTTGTGCGTAAGGACTTGTTTAGATAAAGGGTCAATATTTTAAAATACATTCAGAGAGGGCATAATTTGTGTGGCAGTCTAACTACCCGAGGATTGAAGAGACACTGAGACACCTTAGCAATTTCGGTTTTTCTTTTTCTATTATTTTGAAACGAGGTTATGAGACTGGAAGTTGAGTGCTTTGTAGACTCTGTCCAACAACAATGGAATTCATAGAATTAAGCCGCATATCCGTTTCTGAATATATGGAGCCTCTGCACCTCTTTGTCGCTCACACTTACTAAGGGACATACCTGGGCAGAAAAGGACTTACGGCCTTCAAGATTCAAGACTGCAGTATAGAGAAGGGGACAAGGCATTAGGTTAGCTCGCTAGATCCAGCACCACAGAGTCGAGAAACACTCCCTCTGACCCTCCGCCTCACTCTGTAGGCACACAATAGTGTGCGTGCGTGCTCGCTGCGGTTCAGCCTGTGGTGATTACAAGAACCCAGCTATCAGGAACAGCTTTGATGTTACTCTCGGTCGTGTGCATAGGCAATGCAAGCAAACAAGAGCTGGGCGAAAAAGAGAGTTAGAGAATCTTTATTCTGGAGTGAACCAGTTGCGTTGGGTACTACTTGATGGAGGTAGCCGGTATCGATGTTGGTGTGGGGTAAGATGCGGCTGAAAGGCTAGGAGACTACCTTGCGGCTCTTCCGAGTGAGCCAAAATTAGAACAGAATTGACATTTCAACGCTGGGGCGATGACCTTAAAAACCAAGTCCCAATGCTTTCAATAGTCTAGTGACTTGCTGTTTTGATATTTTATTTATTTTTGGTGCCGCATATTCTAACTTATTCCGTAACTCCGCTTTCCACTTCCTTCGATTAACCATCACCAACTTCTATTAACCATATGCACCACATTCAGTTTATCTGTGAAGAAATTTCACACATTACTCTACAGTAGGCATCGAAGCGCCAGCCATACAGCACATCCGGTATTGGAACAACTTAGCAGCCCTGTATAGATCAACCAAAGATCAGCATACGATCACATGTGTTTCGCTAGGGGAATAGCTCTTCACGGTATATAAATGTGCTATCTTAGCATGAAATAAGTAAACTGGGCTCAAATTAATTTTTTATTGCTCATTGCTCGAATATGTTGTATTTTGCTGCATGTAGAATTCAAAAATTGTTTGCAAATAAAAACCTGTTGTTTTTCGTACGTCCTATACAACCATTACCCTCAAGCTGCACAGCTAGATTTGAGCTTGAGCACAAACCTTTAACACCCATGCACGCGCATTCACTGCGGACTCAACTTTGTCACTATGCCCTGCGCATGCGTTGTCACCGTATATCCCTCCGCCTGTTCCTCTTCAGCTTCCTCGTCCTCCGCTTCCTCGTTGCTCTCTACTCTTCTAAGCTATCTGCTTACCAATCTATTGTGATTCTTTCTGATTCTTGAATACATTCACTGTGTAATTATCACATGTTTAACCGACTTGCAAGAAGGTTTGTTCCGACTCTGATAGTGAACTTCAGACCTGGCCCTGAGTATAGTGAAGCTCATATACTTATTTCCTATCGCAAGGACACCACTCCCAAGAGCTATGAATAGCTCATAATCGCATCCTTTAACGCCGGTTCTATAGTATAATGGTTCGCACTTCGAATTGGAATTCTGCCAACTTCGGTTCGACTGTAGCTAGAATATATTGTGTTTAAAATTTGTGGTTGTGCCCAATACGTACTATATTTCTTGTATGAACTTGTATTAAAGACACCTGTTGTGAAACACATGCTTGAGGATTGGAATAGTTCTGTAGGCTCCACAGCCGCCTGATTCAAAGTGGTATATGGCTTTAAAAAGAATACGGAGACAATGCAGCATAATGCAGAATTAGTGGCATGCAAAGTGGAGCCTGAGCCCACAAGCAACGGCATAAAGAGCTAAATGTCAGTTGCGAGTTCTCACCCGGTTTCGGGACATCTTCGGTTGGAGATTCCAGTATGGATGAACCAAACAGGTAGAACGAAATATGGTTCCAACAAAGAGAAACGCAGTAAAATTGTGAAGTCACACAAATACTGGGGCACTTTCAATTCCATCCCATGCCGCCCATTATTGAAGCACCGTTCGTCAATCTGATTCTGCCTAAAGGTTGCTTTCAGAGTCGAAATTTTTTTTGTTTGTTTAATAAAACACATCTTGAATCAACCTAAGCTCCAGCTTCGTTTTACATGCAACACTGCTACCAGTACCCGCCCGAGATAATGACGGGCTTGGGTTTACAAAGCTTAAACTTTAGGAGAATCAGGTGCAGGTTTGCAATCAATTTCAAGAAACGACACTTAGGACTGAGTAACCTTCAAGTCTAGAGTAACTGAGCAGAGCGAAGGTATTGCGGTTAGGGTTAATATTATATCCTAGATGTTAGGTATGCTATTCATTTTGCAACCAAGACCAATAGCTAGCCTCGTTCTAACAGTTCTTACACCCATTTTACTGTATATAGATACAGTGTTCGAAACGGGCCGGGCCGGTAATCTGAAGCCCACAAAGCCCGGGCATTTTAATTAAAAACCCTGCGGCTTTATCAAAGCCCCCGGGCCGTGTGGGCTTCTTGGGGTTAGGTGTCAGACGAAGTTTTTTTTAGCGTAAGTGGTGCAAAGGTGAAATGAGTGGTAAAAGTATTGCTATGGTGCAGAAGAACTCATAAAGTGGCAATCGGCTTGCGCCTCGACCAATCAATTTGCTTGCGTCCAGCCAAGACATGGACGCAAGCAAAATGATTGGCTCGCTTATTGGGATCACGTGAAATTGCCACGATCACGACCACTCTGCGGTGCCGCTATCGCCATCGATACACCAGAAACCGAGCTGGAAGCAGTCAGGTGTCTCAAACAGTTAACCTAAGAGAGACTATAGCACACTATCAAAACTGTCTTAGTTTTGTTGTATGTCTAAAATGCACAATGCAAGATAGGCAACTAGCATAGGCACACACTGTGATCTCAGTAAGCGATCCGACATTGCGCACCAACAGCCAAGGAGAATCACAAAACTAACGATTGAAGAAAGACGACGGAAGCTATAGAAGGGCACATGTACTCTACGAACACTGTACACTAAGCAGGGGTGAAAAAAATAATTCGGAAATTAATTTTATACATGTTACAGAACCCATGGTATTACACCAATATTTTCCTCGATTTGAAACCCTATTGCATTAAAGCTTTTAAGATGTTGTTGCGTTAGTGTCGCACCGAAAAATGCGCCAACTCGCGGTCTTCTGCCGGCCAAGACCTGGGACGCTTGATAGTGAGAAGCTTAAAACGGAAGGTGGTAGGGTGACTCTAAGAATAAAGGTCCGCCTTTCCACTGCTAGTGGCAGGTTCTGTATATCTGTACACTCGGAACCATCCTTCAATCTCTTTCTCACTCTATAGATCCCTTACCATCGCTGGCTGCATCGGCACCATCGGCCAACTCATCAACCTAGCCCGGGAAGCATCGCGGAGTGTCCATGATGTTAACGAAAAGTTCGGGAGCCCACCTTAACCCTTCGAGACTTCGAGGTCGAATGTGCCGCCCTCACTGCAACATTATCTCTCGTCCAACAATACATCCAAAGCGACCTCTCGAAGCAACGCGACAGCGATGAGCACATCAAAGTCCTCCAGCCGGCACTGGGACGGTTTATCCCGGCTATGGAAGAGCTTATCAAACTGTTGAAGAAGATCCACAGAAAAGGCGGATAGGCTAGCTTGCTAGATAAAGGGGGGAAGCTGGGGTACTTCTGGAACGAGAATACGATGAAAGATCAGCTACAGTCGGTTCGAGGACAGTCGTAGACCATCAGTATTGTTCTTAAAGCAATACAACTGTAAGTCAAGAGTCAAGACTGCGGGTGGGAATTACTGAAACGGACGTAAGGAGTGGTACTGATGTTATGTTACGGTGAAGGGACCTACTGCGGCTGCTCTTCAACAAATCGAGCAAGTGACCAAGGCTATCTTTGCGTATGATAAGAAACCCATCGCCACTACACTAAGAAGCCGTCACCAACCGAAATTTCCTCCGATGATCTACCATTCTATTCATCCGGCGAAGACGAGCCACCTCCTTGGTTGTATGGCTGGAGGCCCTTAAAGCTTGCTGCTGTCCTAGGCGAAGTCGACGATATGTTGCGACTGCTAGATGAGGACCAGCAGACACCTATCATTCGCTGCCGAGGAAGGATGTCAAAATGGTCCGAATGCTTCTTGCCTACAACTGACGTATCTCAATTTAACGGGACACCAGCGATCGTAACCCTTTGTCTTATACAATCGAGGGAAGATATACCAAGGTGATTCGGCTGCTGTTTCAAAACGCATTGTCGTGGGCGGCGGAAAACGGATGCTTGGACATTGTTCGTGCACTCGTAAATGTTTACGAAGCCGACGAATATCTACCGTGTGTGATAGCTACTGTCCTGAGGACTCTGCACAGAAGAGGAAACACACGGAAGTGGTAGAATTCCGGTCATAGGTTGTGGATTTGGTATCAAGATTGTAATAGTTGTCGATTGGGGTCAACTGGCTGCAAGGGTGCTGGTTATTACTTTACATTCACACAGATAAGCAGACTCACAGTCGCCCTCAACCACGTACATACGGTTAGCTAGGTCATTTTTTATGTTTAGTAGTCTATCTTATCGTGCACAGACAGCCTCGGGCTTAGTACCAGTAGCTGACAGGTTCCAATGCCGAGTCCATCGTGGCCGGCGGGGAAGCCAAGCTATCGAAAGTATTGCGAGGGCCTAGTTTTCCATAAGTCTTGTATGACTTGTAGGATTTGGGATTCCTTACCAGCGACTGCAAATGCGGTGAACAACGTCGTGCAGAGGATATGCCGAAATATCCTCGGCTAGTGAAAAAAACGGACTGCCTCAAGAATATGCGTTACATTCGTTGTTGAACCCTAACCCAGTTCAGACACAAGGATTATCCAACTGTCGGGAAAGTACGAGAATCCCACATGTTTTGTGCATCCACGCGGCATTTGTTTGTGTGTAATGATACTGTATTCGCCCGCTTGTGGGCATGACGTACATCTTCCCCAAATTGTTGAGGAGTAGGCCTAGTCTCGGCTGTGATGCATGTATTCGGGGAATGATACTCGGCATCCTCGAATAGTATTCTCTTTCTCTCTATATAAGCCTGCCGTTTTATCTCTCTTTATATGGCAAACAATTCAACATCTTTCTTCTCATACGTACTAAAGATGAAAAGAAAGAGACAGGAAACTATTGATGGTGTCAAATAATCTATACTAAAAATGGTATTCTACGTAATAGCTAAGAAATCACGTAATGCTCAACAAAGCTCTCCCTAACTCTAAATCTCCCCCTGTCAAAGGGATACCACCCCCAGGAGCTATTAATAGCCCACACCATGTCCATCTCATCATTTGATGCCAGTTCTGTAGTGTAATGATTATCACCACTAATTCTGATTCCGGCAATCTCGGTTCGACTACTGATAGGACATATTTTCCTTCAATTTTTATTGATGTGCCAGTTGCATGCAAAACTTTAGTATAACCTTGTATAGAAGATACTTTTGTCTGAGTCAGTTGCAATAGTACTATAGGCTCTGCAGCCGCCGGCTTCAAGTAGCAATGAGTATAAAGTGAATACGGACACAGTGAGTATAATGCAAAGTTAGCTGCAAAGAAAGCGGAAACTCAGCCTGCAAGCAAGAGAGAGGAGCTAAATATCGGTTCTCTCCCGTTTTCTGGAGTCTGGACTTCCCCGGTTGGAGGTTTCATCATGGACTCATGGATAAAACTAAACAGGGAGAACCAAATATGGCTCCAATAAATGAGAAACATCGTAAAATTGCGATGTCTGCTGTCGATCCAGCCAGTAGGCCTCAAGTGGACTTATGCCAGAATGGCCTGCCAGTACAGTGGAATGGAGTTCGAAGTTGAGTTTACCTCGTGCGATGCCTATTCCAGAGCTGGGTTCGATTACACTACTTCTTTTTACTGTCATAGACGAACCGAAGGAACACAGTAGCAGGCAGATATAAGAGAGCCTTGCAGATATAGATTTCGTAAGCCGCGTAGTTATTTAATTAGACACCGATGATAGTTCACACATATATAGAAGAACGTGAATGACAGGTGCGTAGTGACAAATTGTGATGCAGCCTTCTACCCCAATTTTCTCTTAGAAACGTATATCGTTACCGTTATCCCATCAGCTGCCGTTATGGGATATTTTTCATTCGCTTCAAATTTAGCAAGCTATAGTCGTTTTTGTTTGTTTTGTTTTAATCATACTGTATTCACTCTAATTAGAGTATGACAGGACCTTAATAATCCCGTCCGCCTCCGGGCGAGCCGGCTAGATGGCGGAGCTCCCCCCCCGCTACCCTTCGTCCCCGTTGACAAATGAGAGATAAAATGAGAGAAAGACAAAAGGAAAGAAAGAAAGAGAAAAAGATCGAACTCCGCTACTGCCCCCGCCGCTCCTGAGCCCCAAGCCCTGAGCCCGCTCCCTGCCGCTACTTCACTTTGGGCGGAAACTTCCCGACTTCAGTGGCCACCAGGAAGTCCATCACCGCTTGGTCGCACTCTTCTATGGAAAACAGCTCAGAGATCTGCACATGTCGACATCTGCCTGCTTTCCAGCCCGTCGCCTTCCCCACCCCCTTCCACAGTTCTTTCTGGTGATCTCTCCACCGGCTGCAGTGGCGGAAGAGGTGCTCCCGCGTCTGGGACACTGTCCCTCCACACCACCAGCACTTGACGTCGTCTCGGTGGCCGAACCGTTTCAGGTAAACACCCGTGGGTGCGTGCCCAGACTTCAGTCGGTAGAACCTAGCGGCCAGCGACTTTACGCTTGTCATCAGGATAGGTCTCTTGGTCCCTGCCTTGCCCTTGAGTTTGTAGCTGAAGTGCATGCTGCACCTGTCTGCCTCCCACTTCGCCTTGGCTGCTGATCTTCCCTCGGAGATTCGTCTGGCCCTATTTGAGGCCGAGGTGTACGGCCGCTCTATCACTGTGCTTCCGCTTGTGTCTCGGGCTAAGTTCGCCTGACGGTCTGCCTCTTCATTTCCGGGGATGCCAGAGGGTCCCGGGACCCAGTGGATCTCGGTTGCGATGCCGTGGGCGAGGAGATTCCACGCCCTTCTGTTGATCCGCCGCGCCAGTCGCTGCCCTGGGCCCGGCTCCAGGTGTGCTGCTCGTCGAATTGCGGTCTGTGAGTCGCTGAAGACTGCCACCGTCTTCACTCCATGCTTCTGCAACATTTCTCTCTTCTTGATCGCCACGTCAAGCACGAGTCCGATCGACCACATTTCGGCGTCGAAGACCTCCATGCGTCCAGTGCCCAGAAAGCTGTGGCGAGACCTCCAGTGATTTCCGTGGTTGCACACTGCTGCGGCTCCCACTCGGCCATCATCTGAGCGCGATCCATCTGTCCACCACATCCAGACCCCTGCTCCGATTTTGGCTTCTTTCTCTCTTGCCCAGCGTTGCGCGGTGTTCTTGGCTGCGGTGGTGTCGTCCAGTATGGTAGTCCTGACCACTGATTCTTTGCCGGGGGGCGGCAAATCCGTGCCTTCGGTTGTCCGGCCATGCTCATGCTCCTCCCTGATTACCCCGCATATCGGTGTGCCGGAGGAGTGGTTGTGGTGTAGCTCCTTCAGCTTGCTACTGCATGCGTTTGCTAGTCTCGCTGTGAATCGCTGCTGTCTGGAGTCTAGGATTACCGGCGCTGGCGTATGCCCTGGCTCTCTCATAAGTGCGCCCTGCGGGGTCGTCGGCAGTGCGCCCAGGATGGACCTGGCTTGTCGATTGAGGAGGAGTTGGAGGTCGTCTCGCCTGCCTACTTCTCTGGGATCCCACCAGAGCTCACTCCCATACAGTGCGACCGCCTGGACGCACGCCAAGCTATAGTCGTTACGCCCAGGACGACCTAGCCAGCCATATTTCGGCATCTCGGTCTCTAGCTTACTTTAACAATAACCATACAATATAAAGAATCACAAAGTTAACGATTCCAGTAGCGATTGATGCCTCTTGTTCGATGTTCACGGCTGGGATGTTATCCAGAACGTTGTTACTTCCATATGGATGGCAATCGGATGTTTGCCGCATTCCTTGTGCCGAGAGAGTAGCGGAATAATTAATATGATGCTCAATCGATAATCCCTAAGTCAACCAACTGGATTTTCAGCTAGCCCTTTGTATATAACTACAACGCGGGTCTTAGAGAGCAGTAGGGTTATCATTTGGCAATCGTAATTTCGGTTGTGACAAGATAAACCGAGTGATAATCCATGACGGTGAATATTCTCGTTTGCGGAATGGTTTGAGAAATACCTGGAATATCTCGTTCATAAAACTCCACGGCGTCCCAAATGCTGAGGTTGTATTCCTAGGAGTGTCAGAACACCATGTCCTATGCACAGTTACTTTCACTGTCACCACCCCCGGCTTTACAATTGTGTACTCACTAAGAACCCCCGCTATCCCTTCACATCGTTGCAAGGTCTCTTACTTCCCAATTTGATGTATGGCAACGTGTCAAAAGAGAGGGTGGTATAAGCTCTGGCAGTACTACCGTCAACAATAACGTGGCCTAGCCTCCGGGCTTCTCATCTTCATCGTCGTGTAACACAAAGCGGTCATGAATTATAACTTCACACAAATGAACAACAAAAAGAACACCTCCCCAGCAGGGAATTGAACCCTGGTCTCCCGCGTTGCTTGTACTGACAGGCGGAAATACTAACCACTATACTACTGAGGACTACGTATGTTTCACTCAGCATACAGTATATATCCGAAAAAAGCGTTAACTACGGATTTAACCCGAAGGCAGTCGGGACTAGACAGTAGTCTCGGTTCTCCAGTAACCTCGGGCTTGGTACGGTACTAACCTTGGGCTTGGTGCGCTACTTAGCTTTTCGATTCCCGCGGGCTTGGCACAACTCACTGATTGCCACGGGCTTTGGTATAGCTCTTAGGTTACCTCGGGCCTGAGTGGTACTTCACTCTAGGTATGATATATTTTCTTATATTTGTCTATGATATTCACTCTTTGTACGATAGACAATTCAGCATCTTTCATTTCTTTGTTGAATGCTCTCAACAGAAAGAGCAATGACTATCGCCGTCTAGCGGGCGTTGTCGGCGAACAAAAGATAATGGACAATGTAGGTTACATCTAGAGGTGACACCGTACATAAGTATGCCCTACTGTGGAATCCAGAGAAATCTGGAATGGGCGCAGTTACTCATTTACGGCAGTGTAGTAACTTAGCCACAGGGCGCAGTGACTTGGCCACAGTCCGAATTTCAACACTTCCGTCCTAGACTATCCAGCTCGTGGAAACCACATTATCCATGGAATTATGGGTAGGGCTGCTAACCACGATTGACCTATGACTGTTGAGATTGTTTGCTTGCTATACATAAAACTTCTAAGTGTGACTCTGGGGAGGAGAATCGCCACCGCCGCCACCGCCACCACCGCCGCCACCGCCGCCACCACTGCCACCGTCACCGCCTCCCCTCCGCCTGCGCCGCCGCCGCCGCTGTGGTCACCGCCACACCCCGCTTGGCCATCCCCAACCGCAGCTAAAACATGATTAGACAGTACTGCTGATACAAGGCGGTGATTTCTGTTCAATTATGACAATAGTGGCAGCTATAAAATTGTTATAAGAAAGTTAATGAAGTCTCACTATAACAGGGAGGCCGGCAAAAGCAATAAAACCCAGTGGCTCATATGCGAAAGCGTAGTATACGCACTCGCCTATATCTACCAACCCCGATGAGCTTGTATGCCTGAGAAGTTGAAGTCGACGATCTATAAGTTTCTTCAATAATCGTAATTTTTATAACGAGTGATGACTGATGATAACTGCATCGCGAGTTTCTTCCCTGAGTTCATTGCGAGTCAATGTCGTCTGTAGAGTATCTACAGCGAGACAAATCTTAATACTGTCCGTTTACATATGAAGATCACTATAGCACATCCAAGATGCAGTAAATTAAAAATACATCTCGCAGGTCATCCCCATTATCCTGCACCCCGATGCATCTATCTAAAGCATAGTAAGAACATCTATTTTCCGAAGTGACTTTGAGACCTCCAATGCACAGCCAGAAAAAGTATCAAAACTACAGTACCAGGGATTCCCGCATGGTCTCCCACTGCAGTACTAACCGGGCGATGTTATGCTTAGATATGGCTGAGCGGACGGGAAGCCTCGTATTCATAACTCTATGACCGTAGCTGTTATTTGTTCATATTTTGTGACTATATTGATGCAAATGTTAAAGCTAGCTAGATATCATGTCCTAACCGACTATTCGAAACATGTGAAAGAAAAGCAGGATCGCTGTAACCATCTTATAACCGTGTTTCACTATTTGATAAGTAAACTAAATCCCTAGCCTATTTTCCGATTCCTAGACATTTTTAATAACCACTGAAGTTTGAGTTCCCATAATCCCGAACGCATACAAAAAGAATGCTCAAAACCGAATTTGAAGCGGTAGTCTTCGCATTACGTACACCGTACCGAATCGCTATTTAGGCGCTTATTGTGGTAGCCGTTGGCGCTTGTGTGTTGGCAGTGCTGAGAGTGAAAACGTCGATTATACGCTGAGAACACGTAATACAGCATTTTGAGCGATATAATCTAGTTTCCGTTTCCCCGCTGTCGCAATCAATGAATGCAAATAAGAATCTGCTGTACAACCGAATCAACGAATATTAGATCATCAACCCTCAGGCATAGCAAGCATCATCCTTGCAGCGAACCGAGCGCAAATCTTGCTGCCCTAACTTAGAAATTATAATAGCAATCCCTAACGCCATAGCAAATTCTCCCCTTCTTTAAATACACCAAAACAGCATACAACCCAACCTTAAACGCCGTAGCGCATCTGCTTTCTGCGGAGCTCCTCTCTTCAAGCAAACCTCATAGTTCACTGGCTTCGGTGGCGGCGGAGGAACAGGCCCGTTCATGCAACTGTACGAAAGCGGGAATGAAGCTTTCTACATGACTACAGCTGTACTGATACAATAACGGGGGAGGGAGGGACATGGTGTGTTGTCGAGAGGACCGAGAGGAAATGGGAGGAAGACAAGGACGGAAGGAGGGGAGGGAGGGATGATATAAGGGGTGCAGCGACATATATAGTATGTAGACTCAGCATACGTCTTCACGTTATGTGTGTTCAAACTCTAGTTTCGGATCAAGTAGTTCTCGCACGAGCGAGCCAATCTCTGTTAGTCCAGCAGGCCGTAGTCATTCATGATCCCCATAAGAGTCCTCTTCTGCCGTAACTACCACCACCGCTCTTCGCTCGCATATCCAGCCTGCGAGGGTTACCACTTGCGAGGGCTATCGCCTCAGAAGGTCGAATATACCGCAGCACTCACCAACCCGGTGCGGGAAAGCTGGAAAGTTCACGGTGCTTCCGGGTCTTTGAAGCGGCTTTGAGTTTGGCAATGCGTTTTAGGCATGGAGTTCGACTTTCTCATTGTCTAACATATCTAGATTAATTCATTATGTGGTGGTAGCGATCATTCACCTGCTGTTCTGGGACTTGTTCATACAATGCGCTCCCTTGCGTTTCCAATAGCCCAAGCAAATCGAGGCAGTTGCCGCGTAGTCTATAACGGATGCCTTGTGTAACTATCCCGCCCTCCCAGAGCTGATATTCAAGAGCCCCAGTAGAGTGATATATCTAACCCTAACCCACGCAAAGATATTTCCGGATCATAGACCGATTTCATAAGCGGAAGATATGAAGGCTGTCAGATCCCCAATCACAGTCATGTATGATCTAAACTGCAGTTCTTATCCCCAGCGGCTAAAGTTTTCACGTCCCAATTTCCCCACCCAACCCATTTGCTGCGCTGGAAGAAACCTCCGTTCTCCGCAATCTCCATCTCGCCACACCCATTTCCTATCCCCTTTCGATCCTAGTCCGTACAACCATGGTACTTGCGGAAGTCTAATTAGAGTTGTATTATCCCCTGTATGGTAATTACTGTAGGGTACCGTGTCACCGGTACCCCGGTTCGCGGATCCAGCCAAGGGGCAAGCCCGCATATATAATACCCTACAATATAGTAGCCCAGCGTGCCAACCAAACGAAAGATCGAACTCTCGCTAAATTTAATCTAACCGTAACACCACATTCATTGGTGCACGAGGGGCCTAATAACTTTCGTGCCATAGTTGCACAGAGTTGCCGCGGCATCTATATTCGCCGCACGCGCAGTCTATGTTCGACTTTCGGATTACTATACACCCCCACCTCCGACCCGGATATACTACACAACACTAACTTCCTCATGCAAGGCGCCAGCTTCACCCCGTTTCATGATTTTTGCAACTGCTGCCTGGAAAAAGAAAAACGTCATACACAAGAAGACCGCACAATATACCTCGGCATCAGTGGGTTGCAAAGTATGTACTCTATCCCGCTCAAAACTCGAACCCCGGAATTATTGCGGTGGTGCAAATGCAGGTGCACGGGCGATTTAATCCTTGCAAGCCAAATCGAGCTGATCTCCCCTATACCTGGAATAAACGTAGTAGATCGGCACCCCGGCAACCGGCTGTTCCACAATGCGCACGTGGGGACTCGTTCATTGGCTCTGACAGGTTCGTTCTGACAGAGCGCCGCGTCATTTCCGCATGTTCTTGTGCGATGTGGTGGGGTTGCGATGATTAGTCGGGTGGCTATTAATGTGTATAGAGTAGAGTAGGGCACCACAGTGTGGAAGAGAGACGCGATTGGTGGAGAGTTGATATTGCCGGTTGGGAAGATGGAAGGAAAAATGCCAATATTTTCCTCCCTAGAGGCCGGTGGTTAGAAAGGTTGGATTTTCGGGCGTACAAACATTGACAGGGTTGTGGAACGTTTCGCAACAGGTTCGCCAAGCGATTTTCGTGCAAGCCGTGCTGCAGATGCATCGGAGGGCGTCGACGGAGATATACTGCAAGGGTCGGGCCGACTCAGAAAGGCTTGGATAATTGGAGTAGATAAAAAAAGAAAGTGGTTGGCGTTGGAGTTGGGGGCCTGCTTATCGAACACTACACAAGTGCGTTGGGCACTGTCCACAGGGCTGTGCCCGCCCGATTGTGGTGTGATCGGCATACTAACTATTCCTCTCCCGTCACATCGCGTATATTTCTAGAACTCTGGGTGTGGCACAAACCTCCGTGCTCTACCTTTCTACAAGCTCTCTGCATACTTAAGTGTTCTCCGCTCTTTAGTACTACATCCCCCACAGTTCATTACCACTGCGGCTGAAATATCTTCCGTCTACTCTCCCGTCGCACCCAACCACACACCTCGTTCGTCCTCGACTCTGATGCGCCAACACGTTTCATCTGCAAGTGTGTGAATCTACCCGTGTAACGCCACTGCTTGCTATCACAGTGTACGTATCTTAGTTAACCACCGCCCGCATTTCTGCTCTTTACTTTCGTCTCCCGAGCATCTCTCTACCTCCATCGCCACATGTCTAGACATGTCTAGATCTAGTACTCGCCCCCATCTCTGTTCACTCCACGATGCCACTAACAAACCATGAACTTAGACAACGACACACCGTCCCTTGGATCCTACACCCCCGTCAACACCGGTACCTCTCTCCCCTCCCCGGAGCAACAGCGCACTGACACCCCAGACTCTCTACCACCAAAAAAACGAAAACAATATGTCCCTTTCACGCTGCACACGTTAACGCTGCTTGGCTATGCAGTATTGTGTCTTGCGCTGATCGGGGGGCTCGAGGTGTTGGCGCGGATGAAGTCATTGCAGACTGCGGGCGCGGGGCTGGGGTTTTTACCGCAGAAGCGCGGACTGGGTGAGGTTGGTTATGAGCCGTATGCGGAGGTGGGAGGGAGGATTAGGGGAAGGTTTGAGAAGGGGAATGTGAGTTTTGTGGGTGTGACGACAACGAGCGGTGAGGGTTTGCGGTCGAGTTCGGAGGTGCTGTCGGCGGGTTCGACAGAGGGGAAGGAGGCTTCCGAATCAATATTGCAGACTTCAACTACCGATGTTTCTACGGCTTTGGCTAGCGGGACTGACAGTGCAAATCCTCCGCCGTCGTCGGCTGCGCATGCTAGCACCCCGGCGGTGCCGGACACATCGCGACCTAGCATTTCTTCGCCGCCGGAAACATCACAGCCCAGCATCCCATCTTCACCGGCGAACACACTATCAACCCTGCCCACCCAATCTCTCTCATCATCGCTGCATGGATTAACACTCCACACGACCCACCACAACTTCCTCATCCGCCCATCTCAATACGCATCCAACATCGACGACCAACCCACCACCACCACCACCACCCCTTCCTCGACTCCCCCACCTCCCCCCAGCACCACCGGCCTCATCCCCCTCTCCCTACTAACCCCCACAGCCACCACCCACGGCTCCATCGCCTTCCGCCCTATAGACAGCGCCTACGCCTCCAGCATCGACGACTCCCCATCCTCCTCCATCCCTCCCGCCCCCGTTATCACACCCACCGACGGATTCCCAATCCACCCCGTCAGCAACCAACCGGGTTCGTGGTCCCGGCCCGGCCCGGGGCGGTTACCGCAATTTCGACCAGTATCGCAGTACGCACCAAGTGTTGGCGATGCACCTCCTCCGACACAGAGTACAGCTGGAGCGCCGACGGGGGGAGTAACAGTAGCGGGGGGGAATCCTCCACCGGTCACTTCAAGCGCAGGGGGTCAGCCGGAAGTTACGTTGGTAGCGGTCGACAGTTCGTTTACGAAGACGTATACGGGGCCGGTACTGACGGTTTCTACGACGGATGCGAGGGGGGTGGCGACCACGCTGCGTTTAGTACAGTCTCCGGTTACGGCGTCTACCCAGGCTACGGCCGTTCCGGTTGTTGGGGGGTTTGGAAATAAGGATGGGGGGGTAAGGACAGTTAGGACGACGGATGGGAGTGGGGTGGTGAAGACGGTGTTGGTTGATGGGAATAAGCCGGTGGTGACGTTGGTTCCGGTTGGGGTTGGGGTGCATACCGTGCATACGATGAGGGATGGGAAGTCGACGACGGTGGTGATGGTTGCGTCTACAATCACGCCGAGGCCGGAGGTGACAATGGTGCCGGTTGCGGGCACGTACCAAGGTGGAAGGACGGTGGTTACGACGAGAGATGGGAGGGCGGCGACGGTGGTGGTAGTAGCGTCTACAGTTACGCCGGGGCCCGTGGTGACGATGGTGCCGGTTGGGGGAGTCAAGACGGTTTTAACAACGGATAGAAATGGGAAGGCTACGACGGAGTTCATGCTGCAGTCTACGGTGTTTCCGACGGCGGAGGTGACGATGGTTCCGGTTGATGCGAAGTTTGCGGCTACGTACGGGGGAGAGATTAGGACGGTTGTGACAACGGATGGAAATGGGAAGGCTACGACGGAGTTCATGCTGCAGTCTACGGTGTTTCCGACGGCGGAGGTGACGATGGTTCCGGTTGACGCCAAGTTTGCGGCTACGTATAGTGGCGAGATCAAGACGGTTGTAACAACGGACCAATACGGAAAGGCAACGACGGAGTTCATGGTTGAGTCCACGATGTTCCCAACGGCTGAAGTTACTCTAGTTCCTGTTAACTCCAAGTATGCGGCTACATATAGTGGAGAGATCAAGACGGTTGTAACAACGGACCAATACGGAAAGGCAACGACGGAGTTCATGGTTGAATCCACGATTTTCCCAACGGCTGAAGTTACTCTAGTTCCTGTTAACTCCAAGTTTGCGGCTACATACAGTGGAGAAATCATCACAGTTCTAACCACAGACAAGCACGGCAAAGCCACAACACAACTGCTAATCGAGTCCACAATCACCCCCACCACCACCTCCCGCAGTCCCTTCGAAGCAACCTACGTCGCCGACGGCCGCCTAGCCACAATCCTTACCACAGGCCCCAACGGCTCCCCCACCACCGTCCTCGCCTTCGAAATCCCCGCCACTCCCTCAAGCACTCCAACCCCCAGCACACACGCCCCCGCAGCCTCCTCCCACAGCAAATTTGACTACCGCGTCGTCTACTTCGGCGCGCACTACCTCCCCACCCTCCTCGCCGTCCTCCTCTCCATCCTGTGGAAACCCATCGACACAGACATCAAGCGCCTGGAACCGTTCTACCTCCTCTCCTCCCCGCAGGGGGCGCCCTCCTCCGCACTAACCGAGAACCTCCTCTTCTCCAACACTCTCCTGATCCCGTTCCACGCCCTGCGGCAGCGTCAATGGATCGTGTTCCTCAGCGCCATCATATACTGTCCCCTGCTGACACTGGTGCAGTTCCTGGCGAGCTCAGCGGTGTCGCTATCAACGACTGAGCATTGCGACCCGTTTCGGCCGACACGGACGTGTGGGGATCCCTTTGTGGTTGTTTCTATCGGGATGGTGCGGGGGCTGCAGGGGGTGCTTGGGGCGGTTGTGGTGGGGGTGATAGGGATTGTGTTGTTGCAGAGGCGGCGGGAGGTGGGGTTGTTTGACGAGCCGTGGAGTTTAGTGGGGCTGGCGGGGTTGATGGTGGATTGGGGGCGGGTGAGGGCGGGGTTTGAGGGGGTGGGGGTGGGGGATACGGAGGCGGAGGTCGAAGCGAAGGTGAAGGGGAGTGGAAGGAGGTGGAGGATTTATGAGGGGGTGTTTGAGGGGCAGAGACAGGTGGGCGTTGAGATTGTGGAGGATACGCAGGAAGCGGGTGCCGAGGCTTGGAGCGATATTCCGGTCCAGGATTCCGGCGAGATCTACCGCAGCCCCCGCCGCTCCCCGCGTCCGCCGATGCTGAAAACTGCGACCCTGGTGCTGTTCGTCGCCTTCCTCTGCGCAGTGCTGGGTATAATCCTTACCTACTCCCTCACCTACGCCTCCCCAATCGAACACTTCCTCTCCGGCCAAAGCATCTCCGTAACCATCCTCTTCATTGCCTTCGGAATCACCGTCCGCTTCGGCTGGGAACCAATCGACCGCGGTTAGTCCCCCCTCAGGCGCACCTAACATCCCCTTACGATAAAAAACACAAAGCTAACATCTCCCAGAAGCGCGCCACCTCGAATCCTTCCACGCCCTCTCACACCGACACCAACCGCTCTCCGTCCTCCTCTCCGACCACCCTCGTGCCTTCCCAGTGTATACCGAAATCCACAACCTCCTCCGCGGGAACTTCTACATCTTCCACATCGGCCTGCTAACCCTGCTAATCGAAGTCCTAATCATAACCCTCACCGGCGTGCCCTACTCCGGCACCGAGACCTGGGAGGACGCACGCGCGTGCATGATTCTCTCTTGCATAATCCTGTTCCTGACGATCGTGGCGGTGGGGTTTGTGCTAGTGAGGCGGAGACGGGTGGAACGGACGCTGCCGAGGGTGCCGTATACACTTGCGACGCAGATGGCGTATTTGTATGCGAGTAGGATGGGGGTGGATTTTGTTGGGTTGAGTGTGTTGAGTGGGAAGGAGAGGAGGATGAGGTTGCAGAGGGTGGGGAGGGGGAGGAGGTTTGGGTTTGGGTGGACGGTCGGGGAGGATGAGAGGTGGAGGGTAGGGGTGGATAAGGAGGAACTTAGGCGGGATCGGAGAGCGGAGAGTGGGAAGGTGAGGTAAGGAGCTGGATGGGTGTGATGTATAAAAGTGAGGGTTTATTGGAGTTTCGAATGCTATAGGTTAACGGGTTTGTTATGTTAGGTTTATAGAAGCGTGGATTTTGGGTTTTGAAGAATATCACCGAGTCTAGATGCTTCGGCTGCTTCGGAATATTGTAAATAGCTGGTCTTTACTGTAAGATAGAATAGAAATACGCATACAGAATTAATATCGCAGGGTTAGGGTTAAGTAATCGAGGTGTGAATCTAATTCAAATCTCTACCAGGCTGGACGAAAGCCTTCAATCGTTTTATCTCAAGAATTCTTTAAATTCATCCTGATATTTTTGAGGTGAAATATACTATAATCGTGAAGAGTTGAGATCAGTAGTGGTTGGGTTTCAAAATTGGCGGAGGAGATTTCTCGACAATTCAAATACTTATTTCACCTTTGAGTGGAAGCGATTATCATAAAAAGATACAATCCCCGCCCTTAGATCTATTCGTATTAGTTCCCAGCTGCGAACAGTTGGCAATATAGGTAGCAGTAACTTGATTAAAAAACCTTGTCAAGATATTCGACTATAAATAAATAGACACGAATGAGTCACAGTACCCTTGTTGGCAGTGACATTTCATTTAGCCTCGGCGAGCTATTAGCGGGAAAGGATCGTACTAGCACGCTCAGAGAAAGCTGCATACGGTACAAGGAATGAATTATTAATGTATATAAAAGCCTTCATTAACGCAATATTATGCAGAAAATGTGTAAGCCTTTGTACAGCTCTCACTCTTAGACACTTTGAATATTTTTAGATTGTTCAGACCTGGAGAAAAAACCCTGTTTCTCGAGATATTATATCCCCTAGATTCTACCATCTCACAATCGGATAGGATGTGGCATGTTGCAAGTGTACAGCTGAAGAAGTCTATTAATGGAGAATCTATGACTACACAAGAAAGCTGGAGATCCGTAGAAGACTATGGAAATACCCGTGGCACAGCCGTGGAGTAGTGAAAATTTGTGTATGAGTCTACGAGAGCTTTTGAGTCAATTCGGCGACCTCAGTGTATCGGCGACTGCCTTCTAGGCCTTACAGTAACAGTGTCAACAAAACAGCATCGAGTGATACCGTATGCAATGTAGTAATCACGAAAAACGGGTATAAATGAAACGCCAACATGTGATGGTGGGGGAATGACTTTAACAACTATCGTGAGAATTCACTGTAATGTTGAGCTTTGCAAACCAGCAGGCAAGCCCAACCATTATGGCATCCAAATTTCGTCAAATCAAGTTCGCACGGCACTGCACAAAAATCTCAATTTCGGATAGTGTACGCTGCAGAACATGCGACTGTAGATTTTTGTGCACAACAGCGCAACGCAGGTGCAACTGTGTATAGATGGCGATTTTTCATGGCGTCATGTATAGTACGTAAAATTCTGAAATGAGCTGCCGGCATTACTCGACTCCGCCGCATTTGACTTTCAGCACTCGACTCTCAGGACTTTCACAGGTGTGCTGGGGGCATTCTTAACTGCGTTTCCGGTGCACTCGCTCCTGGGAGCATCCTTGGTCAAAATCCTAAACGTCACCGCCGCTCGAGAAGGGCTGGGCAGATTCGCGATTTGAGAGCCCGGTAATTTGGAATGTATTGAATAGATTATTTCATATGAAACAGACGTCTTAATTAGGGGAATATTCATGGAGCTGGCCGGGGGGAATTCTATATAGTATTCGGCACGAGCAAAGATATCGCGGGACTCCATCCCGGAACTTGAGCCCTGGCCCCATGGGACGTCTTTCACCGCTGGACGAGATATCCTGGGTCCAATTTCTGGCAGGTCCTGGGACAACTCGGGACTGAGAGTGATGTCTCATGACTTATCGTTTACTACCGAGGAGAGACGGAAAATATTCCTCCATGGTTTCCGTCCTTCTCATTGTCAACTATATACCTTTTTCCAGCTTGGTGACTGTGGACTGTATGGGTGATATAATATTAAAAGAGCGTAACTGGTTTGTAGACCGTTTAGCGAGGGCAATTATTTTGGTAAGAACTGGCAGGGGCTACTAGAGTTTCATGCGTGAGAGACGCTGGATGAAGTAGTCACTGTAGCAGGAGACCGGATTGATTAGGAGGACTCGGCAGCGGTTGAGAATGAGAAAGAAGGGCACAGTAGATCGAAGCGTTCTGATGTAGATAGATCGACACGATATCGCGGGCCTACGGCCAGAACTTTACTTAAAGTCTCGGGACAACGAGATTAACTGAACGCTGAGACGAGATGTCTCGGGTACCGCTGAAGTCTCGTCTCGTCTCGTCTTTTGTCGAACACTACTGGATTCCATCCATCGTACCATCCACCCATGTCAACTTGATGAATAGTTGTCCTTGTAAGATATCAAATGATCTACTTAATACTCTCTAAATGCTCGCACTCAGATAGTAGCCTGCCAATCCGTTCTTGAGCGGCGGCGAAATATGTGTTTTTGAACAATACTCCCGGGAGTGAACTTGGAGTCGTGCTTGGAGTCGAGTGCACCGGAAATAAAGTCAAAAAAGTCGTCAAACGCAGCAATGAGTTCATTTGAGTGCTGGGAGCCCAGTGCCGGGAGTCAGGTGCCAGGAGGAGAGAGTTGCTGGAAGTCAAACGCTGGGAAGTACTGCTAGGAACTGTATAAAGCTAGAATGTATTCGGCGCCGTGCAACGTTGCACAGCACTGTGCAACTATACATAAAAATTTACGGTTGGGTGTTGTGCAGTAAAAATTGTCCAAAAAATGCGACTTTGTGCACGACGCCACCATGCTGACCTAATTTTGACGAAATTTAGAAGCCTTACTGTGCAACCCACTACACAACAGCCAGAAAGAAATAAAGTACAGCATTTGGACATATGCAAGTTCAGATATACAAGACTTATGAAATCCAATGTTTAGTAACTACTAACATGGTGGTCTAACTCTTAGTCTTTACTAGCTGCTAGGGATTTCGGTGGGGTTTGGCGGGTAGAGCTGTAGCGAAGCGGGACCCACAACCATTATGCAAGATCAACTCCCTAACTAACTCCAAAATTTCGCAACTTTTTTATTAGACTCTTTTATATGTTAAATTTCATATAATAGAAGGCTGTGTCTTATTTCTTCGCATAGATGCTGTGGTTGTGGTATGGGTTCGGCTAGATTAGAGAATGTTCTCAAGAGTGGCAACGGTGGCGGTACATGTACCGTTGAGTAAGGATGATGATGATACTTGTCACTTGCATACATTAAAAGCATCTATGCCCACATTTTGTTATGTAAATTGGTCAAGTATGTATGCATCCAAACCGTTATACCCTGCATGAAAAAACCTTATTTTCAATACCGGACGCCGCTAGTGGGGGTTTCGGTTACCGCACGGCTAAGAGGAATGGAGGGTTGTGGATACTGAAGGGTGTGCTGGCGGATGTCCCCAGTCTCTATCTCTCCAAATATACTTCGTTCATATCGTTGTAATAGTATGAAGAAGGCAGAAAGGATCTCATCTTGTGTTGAATTGAAAAGTGCCCATGCCTTCAAGGAGCTTTGTTATTGCCTTCAAAATACCCAGAATTGTGACTTAGAATGAATCAAAACCTGCATGTTCCGCACCCGCCACAAGAAACCAATACATTGCAATCATGAGTTATAGCAAAGAATATCAGCCAAGGAAATAAAAACCACAACCATGATCCAAATACATTCTTCCACAAACAAAACCGATCCAAAAGCAAAGAAAGCAATGCAATAAGATTTAAAATGTGACAAAAAGAGACTACTAGCGATTCTTACCTGATTCGGAGAGCATCTGATTTAGCCTCGAGACTGTTAAATTATACCGATAGGACAGCATTAGGTATTATCGACAGTGATTGGGAATATCCAACAAAACTTACAAGCTATCGAACAGATTCGTACCGTGCATTAGCAAACATCGTAGCCAAAAGGTTACGGGAGCAACTCACCTTCTGTAAAATCAGCCATAGGCTCTGGTCAGCGAGCGAATAGCGGGGAGAAGGAGCCATGAGGAGAGACACACATTCTACGAAAGTCATCGATTTGTAGTCAGTCGAGCATTTTCATGGGATGACCGACAAGAAAAAACTTACATTCTACAATTAAATATTAAGCCATCAGGTTCAAATTAATGCGAGACCAGTGCAGCAGAAAACTGGATACAGAAAACTCACTTTCTATTTAGTTAAGACATCAGGTGTAAGTTAACCAATGATAACCACAGTCTAGAACGATAAAAGTAAAACTAACCGGCTACGATCAAGACAACGAGTACATGTTAGCCAGCGAAAGTCCCGGCTGGGGCGACGGAAAAACTCACATATTATCGCTGGAGGATCACGCCATACGACTTGGGTCAGCACTTGGTACAGAACTAAAATGGGGAACCATCATGGGAAACTCACCGGCTATCGGATCAGGCCATCAGACAGGTGTCAGCACTCGGTACCAGTTATAAGCGTGGGAAATACTCACCGGCTGTCAGAGCAGGCCGTTGAGCTCACGTCAGCATTCGCTATAAGTGGCAAACGGTGGTACTATCGTGAAGAAACTCACGGGCTTTCGGATTAGGCCATCGGGCTGACATTAGCAATCGCTGCTGATAGCAAGCAGGGGACTTATCTTGGAGAAACTCACACGCGGGTAAATCTGGCCATCGGGATTGCGTCAGCAGTTCATACAGGTCACAGGCTAGTAAACGACCATGGAGAAACGCACATGCTGTCGAATCAGGCCATCCGGCTGGCGTCAGCACAGGGCAAGATAATCGAGTGTGGAAACCATTATGAAATAACTCACGGGCTGCCGGATCAGGCCATTGGACAGGCGTCAGAATTCCTTACATATGGCAAGCTGGTGAACCATCATGGAGAAACTCACGGGCTGTTAGATCAGGCCATCGGGCTGGTATCAGCATTCCGTACAGGTAGCAAACGGGGGCTCTATCGTGGAGACTCACTTGCTGTGGGATTAGGCCATCCGGCTGGCGTCAGCACCGGGCAAGGGTATCGAGCGGGGGAACCATCGTGAAGAAACTCACTGGCTATCGGATCAGGCCATCCGGCTGGCGTCAGCACTGGCAAGGGTATCTGGCGGGGAACCACCGTGGAAAAACGCACCAGCTGTCGAATTAGGCCATCCGTCTGGCGTTAGCTGCAGGCAAGATTATCGAGTGTGGGTACCATCATGAAGAAACTCACGAGCTGTAAGATCAGGCCGGCATCAGCACGAGGCACAGGTAGTAAGTCGGGGAACCATCATGGAGAAACTTACCAGCTGCCGGACCACCCGAACGGGCTCGCGTCAGCACTCAGCAAAAAGTGGGCCAACCCCGTGGATACACTCACTTGCTGTCAGATATGGCCATCGGGTTGGTATTAGAATTCCGTAAACGTTGCAAGTGGGGGAGCCATCATGGACACACTCACGTGCTGCCGGTTAGGTCGTATTAGCACTCGGGAGCAGTAGTAAGTAGAGGAACCATCATTGAGGAACTCACGGGCTTTCGGATCAGGCCATCGGGCAGGCATTAGCACGGCTCCGGGAGGGGAACGATCACGGAGAAACTCACTCGCTGTTGGGATCAGGGCATCAGTACTAGGCACCGCCAGTAAGTGCAGGAAACCGTCATAAAGAAACTCACGGGCTGTAGGACACACCACCAGGCAGATGTTAGCAACCGCCGCCGGATGTAAGTGGGGGAACCATCATGGAGAAACTCACTCGCTGTCAGATCAGGGCATTAGCCTCGTGTCAGCATTAGGCACCGCTAGAAAGTAGGGGAACTAGCATGAAGGAACTCACTAGCTGTAGGATCAGGCCATCGGGTCAGCATCAGCACTCGGCACGGGTCACGCGGGAGAGACATCATGAAGGAACTCACTAGCTGTAGGATCAGGCCATCGGGTCGGCATCAGCACTCGGCACGGGACACGCGGGAGAGCCATCATGAAGGAACTCACGTGCTGTAGGATCAGGCCATCGGGTCAGCATCAGCACTCGGCACGGGACACGCGGGAGAGCCATCATGAAGGAACTCACTAGCTGTAGGATCAGGCCATCGGGTCGGCATCAGCACTCGGCACGGGACACGCGGGAGAGCCATCATGAAGGAACTCACGTGCTGTAG
>Ga0307515_10005041_pt1 | contig 26882 bp, 18 predicted proteins | sample 17_EM_MG_FD_194513 | JGI IMG/M metagenome (GOLD analysis project Ga0307515, IMG submission 194513) | Populus trichocarpa ectomycorrhiza microbial communities from riparian zone in the Pacific Northwest, United States - 17_EM | ecosystem: Host-associated > Plants > Roots > Unclassified | place... | reverse complement strand
TGAGGTTCGTCGGCGCCTGCGAGCTGGCGCGTCCCTGCTGCTGATGAAAGTGGTGATCGGCCACGGCGACCTCGTGCACCGCCGTCCTCAGCGCGTCACCCTGGTACCCCGCGGCAGCGAGCGCTCGCGAGATCTCACCGGTGGCAGCTTCGTCGCCGCGCGCGCGACGCGACAACGTGAGCATCTGCGCGAACGCCTGCGACGAGGCACTGACGCGCTTGAATAGCTCCTCGGTGGAGCTCTGCTGGCTCCACTGGAGCAGCGTCGCCGCGGTGAGTGGCTCGCCGCCGTAGAGCTTCGTCGCGTGCTGGAACCAGCGCTCGAAGAGGCCTACCCAGAAGTCCGCGTTCGCGACGCTGTGGTCGAACAGGTAGGGGTTGTGGCCCGGATCGATGTCGATGGCGAGCCCCATCGCGTGCTGATGCGTCGTCTGCTTGGTCGGCTGGTGCGCGTACGACGCGTTGCCTGCGCCATTCCAGTTGAGTGCTCGCGTGATCCCCGCGTCGTCGAGTTGCGCGCCGCTCGGCGACCGTACGCGGCCACGCAGGTATGTCTCCGCGACGCGCAGCCGGGCGCACAGGTACGGATGCGCTGGTGTGCGGATATCGTTGCCGAGGAACGTCACCGGGTCATCGCCCCAGGTGGCTCGATATGCCGCGAAGCTGGCATAGCCCAGGTCTTGTGCGGTGCGGTCCTTCGGGCTTCGCGCGTTCGCCGCTGGGGCCTGGGCGTGTTCGATGGTGCCGAGCTCGGTGCCCACGTGGAACGGTGTCCCCGGCGCGATCGAGGTGAGGAAGCTCTCGTCCATGATCCCGGCGGCGTCGAGCTTGGGCTTGTTCGAGCGCTCGCGCATCGCGCGAAGCGTCTCGGTGTTCATTGCCCCCGTCGCGTCGACGACACCGAGCGCTCGCTGTGCCGCCGCGAGCCATGCCGGATCGAAGCGTCGGGGCTCGCGCCGGAGCTTGTTGAGCACCTCGGCCTCTTTTGCGGTCGTCTTCGCGATCGAGTTGCCACTTGCTGTCGCGAAATCCGTCTGCGGATCGTGTTGCGCGGCGACGACCGCCGGGGCCGCGGTCGCGGGTTCGGGCGAATGCCCACCTGCACCGCTGCCGCGCTGCTCGCCGGAAACTGGTGCGTGCATGGGCGCTGCCGACGGCGCCGGCACGGCTTGGGAGTGTCCCGCCGCCGGTTCTTCATCCGCATGCGCGGGCGCGAGCTCCACGAAGCCGCCGTGAATGAACGCGCGCTGTCCGCGGTAGCTGACGCGCAACCATTCGCCGTCGCGCTCGAGCGCCTCGATCTCCTCGTGCGGAGCGAGGCCGCCGAGGACGTTGTCGCGCGAGGTCGTGTCCGGGGTGCGACGGACGCGGAGGCCATCGGTTGCGGCCACGCGCACGACGGCGGGGACGGCGAAGCTCGGCGACGTGGTCGCGGCCGAGGTCGCCGATGCGGAGCTCGCCGAGGAAACTGACGGCGTTGCGCGATCCGCAGCGGCCGATGGCGCGGCCGGCCCCGCGGGGGAGGCGGCGACTGCCGACGCGTCCGCCGTGGGGGCTTCGGCGGCCTCGAGAACGGCGACGACCTGGCGCACGAAGGCGGCACCCATGGTCTGGTGCAGCCGGGCAAGGATTGCGTCCCGTTGGTCAGGCCGGCGGCGCAGCATCATCGCTGCGGCCTCGGGGGTGAGGTCCCGCCGCGAGCCGCCCATGTCAACGGGCGTAGAGCCCGGCGATGCGACAGGCGTTGCCGCCGGATCGTGCTCGTCCCGAGCTCGCTCTCCGGTGCCGGAACCCTCGTGATCAAGCGTCGACATCGCCACGCCTCCAAGGCTGCGCGGCTGCAGTATCGTCCGGCGCCGCGCTGGTTACCGGCCACCGGGCGGCAAGGTTGCGAATTTCATGCAAGCCGCAGAATTCCTACGCCGAGCGGCCGACAACTCGCTGTAGAAGCGCGAGCGCGACTACAAGCCGGCAGGTTTCTCGCCGTGCATCGCTCGGACTCGAACTTGCCATTGGGCGGCGTCGGCGCGAGCGGGATGGGCAGCTACCACGGGTTCCACGGCTTCAAGGCGTTCTCGCACGAGCGCGCGGTGCTGCAGCAGGGCCGCGTCGACGTGCGCAAGAGCGTCTATCCGCCGTACGGTCCCAAGGTGTCGCGGATGGTGAAGTGGATGCTCAAGCTGTTCGCGTGACGTCAGCCCTGGTCATCCCTGATCCGGTGAATCCCCGGTCACCGAGACCGGCGGCACGGGCACCAACGACGGCTCGACCCGCGGCAGGCCGAGCGGCAGGCCCAGCGGCGCGGAGCTCACCGCCGGTACGCCGATCGCCCGCAGCGCGAGCGGCAGCGCGACGCCGTCGGTGACCAGCTCCCAGTGGCCGGCATCGGTCTTGACGTAGAGGATGCGCGCGTCGGGGAGCCCGCCCTGCGGCAGGCCGTCGACCCGCCGGGTGCCGGGCAGGAGGCGGTGCAGGTAGTCGCTGAACCGGCCGGTCTCGTAGACGATGTTGACCAGCCGGCGCTGCTTCGACGCGCGCGCCCACGGCGCGAAGCCGTACTCGGCGTAGACCGCATCGAGCAGGATCACGGTGTCGAGCGCCGGGTTGGCGAGCCACCCCGCGAGCGTGCGGTACGCGCCGGAGTGCCCGACCGCGACGAGCCGCCGCGCCGGCATCGCGACCTCGACGCTCGCGGCGACGGTGCGGACGAGCTCGGCGAGCGACGGCCACGCGATCGCCGACCACTTGGCCGCCGGCGCCTCCGCGGCGATGAACATCGCGTTGATCCCGGACAGCGCGAACTGCTGCGCGAGGCGATACGAGCTCCAGGCCTCGTCGACGTCGATCCAGTAGCCGTGCACGAACACCACGGTCGCCGCAGTCGCCGCGTCGTAGTCGGCCGGGACCCAGACGTGCACGGCGCCGCGCGGGGTCTCGAGCCGCCAGTGATGGCCGGCCTGGACGCAGGCGTCGAGCACGGCCTCCGGTGCGGCCTCGGGCAGCGGGGGAACCGGCGCCGTGAACTCGGGCGCGCGGACCGGCTCGATCGACTCGCCGTCGCGAGCGTCGGCGCGCGCCGCACAGATGATCAGGGTTGTCGCGACGACCACCGAACCGAGAACGGAGTGCGCCACCCTGTGATCTTCGCTGATTGCCCGGCCGGACGCGAGGAAATCTGCGGCACTGGACGTCCGCGAGCCGGACCTCACCCCTCACCCGGCCGGCGACTCGATCGCGCGCAGCGTCATGTCACCGCGGCGTCACCGCGGCGGCAGCCGCATCAGCTTGTCGGGCGTGATCGGCAGATCTCGGATCCGGGTCCCGGTCGCGTGGTAGACCGCGTTCGCGATCGCGGCGGCGACGCCGGGAGTCGACAGCTCGCCCAGGCCCTTGGCCCCGAGGGCGTTGACGTGCGGGTCGTCCTCGGCGACCAGCAGGACCTCGAGATCGGGGACGTCGGCGTGCACCGGCACGTGGTAGTCGGCGAGGTCGCGGGTGACCATGCGCGCGGTCCGGGGGTCGCGGACCGAGTTCTCGTGGAGCGCCTGGCCGATGCCCCAGACCATGCCGCCGCTGAGCTGGCTGCGCGCGGTCTTGGGGTTCAAGATCCGGCCGGCGGCGAACGCGCCGACCAGGCGATCGAGCCGGAGCTCGCCGAGCTCCTCGTCGACCCGGACCCGGGCGAACACGGCGCCGAACCCGCTGACCGAGTACGCGTCGCGGCCCTTGTCCGCCTCGGTGTGGAGCTCGACGCTGATCTCGGGCACTCCCGCGCGGGTCACGATCGCGGCGTAGCCGTCGCGCCGCTTGCTGTCGCTGCGCGCGACCAGCGCGCCAGCGTCGGCGTCGATCGCATCGGCGGGCAGGCCGTGGAGCGGCGACGCCGGATCGGCCACCGCGCGGTCGATCAGGGCCTTGCGCAGCGCCACGCAGGCGTGGTGGACCGCCGGCCCGGTGCTGGCCGCCGTGAACGAGCCAACCGAGGGCGGCGCCTCGGGAAACGTCGTGTCGCCGAGCTCGAACCGGACGTCGCCGATCGGCAGCGCGAGGGCGTCGCCCGCGATCTGCGTCATGATCGTGTAGGTGCCGGTGCCGATGTCCTGGGTGCCGGCCTGCACGATCGCGCGGCCGTCGCGGAGCATGCGGGCCCGCGCCGAGGCCGGCAGCTGGCGCGACGGGCGGGTCGTGGTGGCCATGCCCAGGCCGATCGACCACCGGCCGTCGCGCATCGTCCGGATCTTGGGCGGCCGGCGCGCCCACTCGATCGCCTCGGCGGCGCTGCGGTAGCACTCGAGCAGCGACTTGCTCGACCACGGCTTGCCGGTCTCCGGATCGCGATCGGCGTGGTTCTTGCGGCGGAGCTCGAGCGGATCGAGCCCGGCGGCGTAGGCGAGCTCGTCGAGCGCGGACTCGAGCGCGAACGTCCCGGTCGATTCGCCGGGCGCGCGCGTGAACGTCGGCGTCGGCGCGTCGATCCGGACCAGGCGCTGCACCGTCGCGAGGTTGGGGCAGGTGTAGAGCATGCGGGTCACCGCCGTGCAGCTCTCGACGAACTGATCGAACCGCGAGGTCTCGGACACCACGTCGTGGCGTATCGCGGTGAGCCGGCCCCCCGCGTCGACCCCGAGCTCGAGCTTCTGCACGGTCTTGGGCCGGTGGCCGACGAGCGACTGGGCCTGGGCCCGGGTGATCGCGAGCTTGACGGCGCGGCCGGTGGCCTTGGCCGCGATCGCGGCGAGCACCACGTGCGACCACGGCGCGCCCTTGCTGCCGAAGCCGCCGCCGACGAAGTGGTTGATCACGCGGACGTTGTCGGGCGCGAGCCCGAGCATCGTGGACAGCCGGCGGCGGACGTTGAAGATCGCCTGGGTCGAGTCGTACAGCGTGACCGCGTCGGCGCCGTGCCACACCGCGATCGTCGCGTGGGGCTCCATCGGGTTGTGGGTCTCGACGGGCGTCGAGTAGGTCACCGCGATCTTCGTCTTCGCGGCGGCGAGGCCGGCGGCGAGGTCGCCGCGGCTGGTCTCGAGCGGGCCGCGCGCCGACTGGGCGACGAACGCGTTGCCGAGGTCGCCCTCGAGATCCGCGATCGCCGGGGCCGCGTCGTACTCGGCGGTGACCAGCGCGGCGGCGTGCTGGGCGTGCTCGAGGCTGTCGGCGACGACCACCGCGATCGGCTGGTCGTGGTACAGGACCTGGTCGTCCTGCAGGGCCTGGACGACCCGGTCGTTGGGCTCGGCCTTCGCCGTCACGCCGGGGAGCCGCGGCGCGTTGTCGTGGGTGAGCACCGCGATCACGCCCGGCGCGGCCTGGGCGGCGCGGGTCTCGATCGCGGTGACCCGGCCGCGGCCGATCGTCGCGCCGACGATCACGGCGTGGGCGACGTTGGCGACCTGGACCTCGGCCGCGTAGGTCGCGGTGCCGGTGACCTTCTTCCGGCCATCGACGCGGTCGATGCCGGTTCCGACGAGCGGGCGCGTCGTCATGGCGTCCCCCACGCGAGCTCGAGGGCTCGCACGATCGTGCGCTGGACCAGGGTGACCTTGAAGGCATTGTCGCGGCGCGGTTTCGGATCGACCAGCGCCGCCGCGGCCGCGCGCTCGAACGCCGGCCGGCCCGGCGGCTGTCCGATCAGCGCCTGCTCGGCCTCGATCGCCCGCCATGGCTTGGTGGCGACCCCGCCCAGCGCGACCCGGGCGCTGCGGATCCGGCCGTCGGCGACGTCGAGCCCGACCGCCGCGGAGGCCAGCGCGAACGCGAACGCCGCGCGGTCGCGGACCTTGACGTAGCGCGCGTGGGCGGCGAACGGCGACGCCGGCAGCTCGACGTGGGTGATCAGCTCGCCGTGCTCGAGGACGTTCTCGACCTCGGGGTGCTCGCCGGGCAGGCTGTGGAGATCGCCGATCGGGATCGCGCGCTCGCGGCCGCCGTGGCGGGTGTGGACCACGGCGTCGAGCGCGACCAGCGCCACGCACATGTCCGACGGGTGGGTGGCGATGCAAGACGGGCTGGTGCCCAGGATCGCGTGCGACCGGGTGTAGCCCTCGAGCGCGGCGCAGCCGGTGCCGGGCGCGCGCTTGTTGCACGGCACGGCGAGGTCGCGGAAGTACGGGCAGCGGGTGCGCTGCAGGAGGTTGCCGCCGACCGTCGCCATGTTGCGGACCTGCTGCGACGCGCCGGCGAGCAGCGCCTGGGCGAGCAGCGGATAGCGCTCGGTGACCTGCGCGTGGGTCGCGACGTCGGAGTTGCGCGCCATCGCGCCGATCCGCAGGCCGTCGCCGTGGCGCTCGATCGCGGACAGCGGCAGCCGGCCGAGGTCGACGAGCGCGGCCGGGGTCATGACCTCGAGCCGCATCAGATCGATCAGCGTGGTGCCGCCGGCGAGGAACCGGGCATCGCCGGTCCCGGCGGCGGCGGCGATCGCGGCGCTGGTATCGGCCGGGCGCACGTAGGTGAACGGCTTCACGGCTACACCTCCTTCCGCGCGGCCTGGATCGCCGCGACGATGTTGGGGTACGCGCCGCAGCGACAGATGTTGCCGCTCATCTGCTGGCGGACCTCGTCGTCGGTCTTCGCCCGGCGCTCGCCGAGCAGCGCGACCGCGCTCATGATCTGGCCCGAGGTGCAGTAGCCGCACTGGAACGCGTCGTGGGTGATGAACGCGGCCTGCAGCGGGTGGAGCTGGTCGCCCTTGGCGAGCCCCTCGATCGTCGTGATCTCGGCGCCCTCGGCGGCGACCGCCAGCGTCAGGCACGCGTTGACCGCGTGGCCGTCGCTCAGCACGGTGCACGCGCCGCACTGGCCGTGATCGCAGCCCTTGCGGGTCCCGGTCAGCGCCAGGTGCTCGCGCAGCGCGTCGAGCAGCGACACCCGGGCGTCGACCCGGAGCGGCCGGTCCTTGCCGTTGACCCGCAGCACGATGCTGATCTCGGTCCCGGCCTTCACCGTGGTCGGGCCCGGCGGCGCCGGTCGCTCGGGACCGCGCTCGCGGCACCCGGCGAGCACGAGGCCGAAGCCGGCCACCAGGCTCATCACCGCCCAGTCGCGGCGCGTGATCCCGGGCCGCGGCGGCAGCCCGAGCAGCGCGCGCCCGGCGGCGTCGAGCGCGCCGGCGAGCGTCGCGGTCAGCTCGTCGCTGGGCGCCTGGGCGAACTGGACGATCCCGTCGGCGTCGACTACGAACACGCCGTCGTCGCCGGACGCCACGCCCCAGCGCGCGCCCAGCGCCGCGAGCTCGCCGCGGAGCTCGCGCGACGGCGCGGCCGAGAGCTCGATGTCGTCGTCGGGCCGGAACGACCAGACCCCCGTGCTCGACACGATGAACAGGATCGCGCCGAGCCCGCGGAGCTGCGCGCGGATCGCGGCGGCGTCGGCCTCGGGCGTCCAGCGCCGCGCGAACGCGAGCACCCAGGGGCGCCCCCGGGCCTCCGACGACGATAGCGGGCGCCGGGCGTCGTCATGCAGGACGAAGCTCGGAGCAACCATGCCGACCGTGATCGGCGTCTTCCTTCGGCTCATGTCGACCTCCCGTACGGGGACCGGAACGCGATGCGCGACAAGTCGATATCACGATCGCGAGGTACACGGCCAGCGGTTCCACGCTGCGGGTAGGTCGAACGCATACCCGTATTCGACAGGATGCCTCGCCCGGCCAGTCTCGTATGGCGTGTTGCGGGATCGCTCGGGTGGCGAGCGCTGTTGCACGGTGCCGGTTCGATTCGATTCGCCGACCTGCCGCAGGACAGCGCACCCCGTGCTCCGGCGCGCGGCGCACTGGCCAGGATCTGGATGAGATAGGCACTCTGCAAACAGACCATTCCGTATATACGATGGATTGCGGATTCTATATACCATATAGTCGTGGCGTCGAGCGCCGTCCGGAGAAGCTCGCCGGACGGAGACGGCGTGTCGTCCGACCCGTGCAACGGCGACCCGTGCTGCGGCGACACCTGCTGCCTCCACCCACGGCGCTGCTGCTTCGCGATCGACCCGAGCGGCGCGACCACGCAAGTCATCTGCCGCCGGTGACGTCGCGCTGAATCGGCGCGGCGGGGCCGGGCGGCCTGCGGGGCGCGCCGGATCGGCGCAGATCGCGTGACGCGCGCGACCTCGCCGTCGACGATCCGCGGGGATCGCGGCGGCGAGCGGCTGGAGCGCCGGCTGCAAGGTTCAGCCGGCATGTCGAAGTACATCGGCCGAATTGCGAAGATCTCGGGCGAGCGGTCGAGGCTACGCGCGGCGGGCGATGAGGTCCGCGTACCGGGCAAGCGGACGCGCAGCGAGCAGATCCAGCAGCCATCGCCGCCGGCGACCGCGCCGCGGAGCCCGCGCGCGCCGGTGCAGGCCCAGGGCGAGCTCGGGGGCGACCGCGCCCACGACTGGGCCGCGCATGGCGTCCGCTCGGCGAGCGCGCCGCTGCCGCATGGCGATCGGATCCAGGCGCTGTTCGGCCACCACGACGTCGGCGGCGTGCGCGCCTCGGTCGGCGGCCCGGCGGCCGAGGCGTCGTCGGCGCTGGGCGCGCGCGCGTACGCCTCGGGCGACGCGGTCGCGTTCGCCCAGCCGCCGGACCTGCAGCTCGCGGCGCACGAGGCCGCGCACGTCGTGCAGCAGCGCGGCGGGGTCCGGCTGTCGGACGGCCTGGGTCGCGCCGGCGACGCGTACGAGCAGCACGCTGACGCCGTCGCCGCAGCGGTCGTGCGCGGCGACAGCGCCGAGGCGCTGCTCGATCCCATGGCCCACCGCGGTGCCGGCGGTGGCCCGGCGGTGCAGCGGGCGGCGGGGCCGGCTCCCCAGGCCCCGGCGGCGCCGGCGCCGAGCGCGTCGCGCACGGTCCACGGCCAGGGCGGCTACACCTACGATCAGCGCGCCGACGGAACGATCACCGTCGTCGCCGGCCCGCACAGCGTCGGAAAGACCTACCCGGCCGGCGACCCGGTGAACCAGGCGATCACCGCCGAGATCGGCGCGTTCCCCGCGGCGGCCGCGGCGCCGACCCCGGCCCCGGAGACCGCCGCGCCCCCGGCCCCGAGCGCGGCGCCGTCGACCGCGCCGTCGCTGCTCGAGCGGGCCGAGTCCGGGTTCAGCGACTTCGTCGGATGGCTGGGCAGCCTGATGCCGGGCAGCGACGAACCACCGGCGGAGGAGGACGGCCCGTGCGAGGAGCCGGTGTTCGGCCAGGAGCCCGACAGCTCCGAGCCATCGTCGGCCGAGCTCGACGAGCTGATGAGCCAGGACCGGCTGACGCCCGAGCAGATCGCCCGCGCCCGCGAGCTGATCAGCGGCCTCGCGCCCGAGCAGCAGAAGCCGCTGCTGCTCGCGCTCCAGGACAAGGCGGCGTACCTGAACCAGCGCGACAACCTGTCGTCGAAGGAGACCGCGGACGGCGGGACCTGCAACTTCACCTCGGTGGCGATGGTGCTCGAGTACCTCGGCGTCTCCAACCCGGATCCGACCCGGCAGTTCGAGGACGTGCTGGTCGAGAAGGCGGGGACCGGCAACATCAAGTCGCCTGACACCTGGGAGAAGGTCGCGCTCGAGTTCGGCGTCACGATGAAGTACCTGTTCCAGGCACCGACCGGCGAGGGCATGACGATCGCGCGCGCCCAGTGGGAGACCGTGCGCGACGGCCACCTCGGCGCCGGTGAGGGCGTGGTCATGAGCCTGCGCGGTCACATCGTCCGGCTCCAGGGCATGAACGACGCCGGGCTGATCGTCGACGATCCGTACGGCGCCAGCACGCTCGCCGAGGACAAGCGGATCGAGCGCAACGGCGAGACCGAGCGCTACAGCTGGAAGTCGGGCGGCCTCAACAGCACCGACGGCGGCGTCGGCGGCAACAAGGGCGAGGACCTCGGCTATCCGTGGAAGGACGTCGAGACCTACCGGTTCAAGTACGTGGTCGCGTTCAACCGCTGACGATCGCTGATCCGCGCCTCGTCGGCGCTGATCGGCGGAGCCGCCGGGTCGGGGACTGGAGTGTCGCGACCCCTGTGCGTTACATCTTGATGTCGAACGCGGCGCTGCTTTGGGTTCGTTCGAGACCGTCGCACACTCGATGGTCCGTGCTGACTCACAAGATCCGCTTCCTCCTGGCCGTGGCCGCCGTGATCGCGCTGGTGGCGACGTTCGGGCTGGTGTCGCGCTATCCCGACCTGAACCGCAAGGCGGTGACGGCGGAGCGCCACACGGTCGGCGACACGATCTCGATGTGGCCGGTGCTGAAGGCCTCACCCGACGATCCGACGTGGAAGCAGATCGCCTTCACGTCGGTGAACTGGGCCAACGACAACAAGAAGGGCATGGCGTTCGGGATCGCGCTGGCCGCGCTGCTGTCGCTGTGCCTGGGCTACTGGCAGTTCAACCCGCGCGGCCGGATACGCAGCGCGTTCTACGGCATGGTGCTGGGTACGCCGCTCGGGGTTTGCGTCAACTGCGCCGCGCCGGTGTTCAAGGGCGCGCTGCGGTCGCGCCGGATCGAGATGGCGCTGGCGCTGATGTTCGCGTCCCCGACGCTCAACATCGTCGTGCTGATGATGGCGTTCTCGCTGTTGCCGTTCTACATGGCGATGACGAAGCTGGTGTTCAACCTCACCGTGATCCTGGTCGGCGTGCCGATGCTCGCGCGCTGGCTCGACACCGCGCCGGTCAAGGATCTACAGAAGCTCGAGGACCGCCTGGCCGGCGAGCGCTGCGCGGTGCCGGTCACCGAGTCAGTCCCCGCCGCGATCGTCGGGATGGTCAAGGACTTCGCCCGGCAGCTGGGCTGGATCGCGATCCGCACCGTCCCGCTGATGCTGGTGGCCGGCGTGCTCGGCGCCGCGCTCAGCCACCTCGTGCCGCTGGACGCGCTACACGGCCAGGGCGGCACGCTCGCGGTGCTGATCGCGGCGACGATCGGGCTGATCCTGCCGGTGCCGATGGCATTCGACGTCGTGCTCACCAACGCGCTGTACACCGCGGGCCTGCCGCCCAACGTCGCGATGGTGCTGCTGCTGAGCCTCGGGATCTACAGCCTGTACTCGTTCATGATCACCTGGCAGAGCGCGTCGCGGCGCTGGGCGCTGTGGATCGCGGGCGGCCTGTGGCTGGCGATCATCCCGCTCGGCCTGCTCGCGCCGCGCCTGCACCAGGCGTTCTACATGGACGCGAACCTCGATCGCTATCGCGCGATGACCGCCGAGCGCCGCGCGGCGAGCCCGCCGCCGCCCGCGAGCGCCGCGCCGCGCCCGGCCGCGACCGGCGGCGCCGCGCAGCTGCCGGCATCCGAGACCGTCACGGTCGGCGGCGTCGCGCTGCAGCGCACGCCGTTCGTCCCCCGGACCGGCGGCTCGGGGAAGTTCGTCCAGCACGAGGGCCCCGAGCTCGGGCTCACCCGCGGCTTCATGTACATGATGCGGGACTATCCCGATCCGTTCTGGATCGGGCGGGGAACCACGGCGGGCGACTTCGACAAGGACGGCTGGCAGGACGTCGCGTTCGGCAGCGATCAGGGCGTGCTGCTGTATCGCAACATCGGCGGGCGGTTCTCGGCGGTGCCGCTCGACGTCCCCGCGCTGCGCGGCGCGCGGGTGTACGCGGTCGCGTTCGTCGACCTCGACGGCGACAGCTGGCCGGATCTGTTCGTCACGACGTTCCACCGCGGCAACTTCTGGCTGCGCAACCTGCAGGGCCAGTTCGCGACCGACGCGTCGCCGATCCCCGGCGGCGACGCTGTGCTGACGGTCAGCCCTGCGTTCGCCGATCTCGATGGCGACGGCCGCATCGACATCTTCAACGGCAACATGGCGCTCGGCGTCATCACCGGCTCGCGGGCCTACGGCGGCGGCCGCAGGAACGGCATCACGTGGAACCGGCCCGGCGGCTTCGTGTTCGAGCCGCTCGGCGACGAGGACGACGGCGAGACCATGGCGTCGCTGATCAGCGACATCAACGGCGACGGCCACCTGGACCTGTACGAGAACAACGACTTCGTGGTCCCGGACTACCTGTACTTCGGCGGCAAGGCCGGGCTCAAGCGACTCAAGGCGCCGGGCATCCTCGGCTTCGCCACGCCGGTGTTCTCGATGTCGGTGGACACCGGAGACGTGAACAACGATCTGCGCATGGACCTGCTGGTGACCGGCACGCTGGCGACCAAGCAGAACCTGGGCGATCAGCCGATCGATGGCGTCCAGGCCACCGAGTACAAGAAGGCCAAGGCCGAGGTCGAGTACTGCGACCGGATCAAGGACGCCGCCTACCGCGACAACTGCAAGCGCAACCGCCGCGCCGATCACTTGATCCCGTTCCACCGGCTCAAGAACCTCGACGTCCGCGACTGCCAGAAGATCAGCGACGCCGAGCAGCGCGACGCCTGCCTGCTATCGATGATGTGGATGATCGTGACCAACAACGACGACGACTCGGACTGCAAGGCGCGCTACGGGTTCGACCCCGCGATCCTCGAGGTCTGCCAGCTGACGCGCGCCGCCGGCCCGTACCATGGGCGCGACGACTATGGCCGCGAGGCGCCGCAGGTCGACAAGGCCGTGCTCTACCTCGGTCAGGCCGACGGCGGGCTCGGGCGCGCCGGACCGGAGGTGTTCGATCACCCCGGCGGCTGGACGTGGTCGTCGCGGTTCGTCGATCTCGACAACGACGGCTGGCAGGACATCTTCAATGCCGAGGGCGCGGTCAACATGAAGGACTTCGGCTGGAATGTGTACCTGCACAACGACCACGGCAAGTTCGCGCAGCGCCAGTTCTCCGCCGGCCTCACCAACGACTTCAACCTGTTCTCGTTCGTGCTCATCGACTACGACCACGACGGAGATCTGGACATCATCGGCAACGGCTCCGAGGGTCCACCCCAGATCTACGAGAACCAGAGCGCCGGCGACAACCACAGCATCGCGTTCGCCCTGGACCGCCCGCGCGGCAACACCGCGAGCTTGAACGCGCGCGTGATCGTCCACCCCCGCTCCGGCCCGCCGCAGATCCGGGAGATCAAGGCCGGCGGCGGCTACCAGAGCGTGGACGCGCCGATCGCGTTCTTCGGCCTGGGGGCAGACACGGTGGTCACGGCGGTGGAGATCCAGTGGCCCGATGGCCGCCGGCAGCAGGTCCAGGGCGTGCTCGAGGCCGACGCGCTGTACCGGATCACGGAGCCCGCGGAATGACGAGCCCCAGGTTGCACCCGGCGGTCGCACTGGCGCTCGCGGCGATGATCGGCGGCTGCAGCGCCCCGGTGCGCGGCGACCAGCGAAGTCAACCGAGCCCGCCGCCGCCGCGGGCTGCGCCCCCGACCACGCCGCCGCTGGCGAGCGGCATCACGTACGGTGACCCGTGGACGCCGCCGCCGCGCGCGTCGATCCCGTCGGACTGGATCGAGCATCGCGCGCCCAACCCGCACCCGACCATCGCCTATCGCTGGGTCGATATCCTGCTGGAGGCGACCGAGCGCGACATCCAGCGCGTCCACGCGCCGCGTCCGACCATCATCTCGCGCCAGATGGCGATCCCGCTGACCGCGATGTACGACGCCTGGGCGGCGTACGATGCGGCGGCGGTCGGCACCCGCCTGGGCGCCCGGCTGCGCCGCCCGCCCCGGGAGCGCACCCCGGCGAACCAGGCCAAGGCGATCTCGTACGCGACCTATCGCGGCCTCGTCGGCGTGTTCGGCGACGACAAGCCGTGGCTCGACGAGCAGATGCGACGCCTCGGCTACGATCCCGACGACGCGTCGACCGACACCGCCACGCCGCAGGGCATCGGCAACGCCGCCGCGGCGGCGGTCCTCGCGTTTCGCCGTCATGACGGCGCCAACCAGGCGGGCGACGAGGTCGGATCGCGCGGTGGGCCGTACTCGGACTACACGTACTACGAGCCGCGCAATCCGATCGACCGGATCAAGGACCCGGACCGCTGGCAGCAGATCCCGTTCGATGACGGCAAGGGCGGAACGATCCGGCCCGGCTTCCTCACACCGCACTGGTACCGGGTGAAGCCGTTTGCCCTGGCCCGCGGCGATCAGTTCCGCTCCGCTCCGCAACCCCGCGTCGGCAGCCCAGAGCTCAAGCGAGAGGTCGCCGAGGTCATCGCGTACAACGGCGGCCTGTCGCTCGAGCAGAAGGCGATCGTCGAGTTCATGCGCGACGGCCCGCGCTCGACCGGCCAGTCCGGCCACTGGCTGCAGTTCGCGCAGGACATCTCGCGCCGCGACCAGCTCGGCCTCGATCAGGACGTGAAGCTGTTCTTCGCGGTCGGCAACACCGCGCTCGACGCGTTCATCGCCGCGTGGGACGTCAAGCGGTTCTATGACTCGGCGCGTCCGTACTCGCTGGTCCGCTTCGTCGGAGAGCTGTTCGGCGGCGAGTCGGTCATCGGCTATCTCGGGCCGGGCAAGGGCTTCGGCGCAATCCCCGCGACGCAGTGGCACCCGTACTCGCCGGGCACGTTCGTGACCCCGCCGTTCCCCGGCTACGTCTCCGGGCACAGCACCGTGAGCGCCGCGTGCGCGAAGACGCTCGAGCTGTTCACCGGCGGGGATCGCTTTGGTGCGTTCTACAAGCACAGCGCCGGATCCGCCACCGAGCCGGCCGCCAGCGTCGCGCAGATGCAGACGCTGAACGGCAAGCCGGCGGAGGGGCTGGGCGAGACCAAGGAGGTCGTGCTGCGGATGCCGACGCTCAGCGGCACGGCGGAGATGGCCGGCCTGTCGCGCGTCATGGGCGGCTATCACATCCAGAGTGACAACCTCGAAGGCCTCAAGCTCGGCCGCGCCGTGGCGGAGTACTCCTGGGGCAAGTACCGCGCCTACTTCGACGGGACCGCCAGCGTCGTGGAATGATCCGGCCGATGCGCGGCGCGCCCGGCGCGGCGATGAAATATCGCTGTTACTTCGTCGCGGATTCCGGGGAGTCACTGCGGGGTGGCGGAGTTCTCGTCTCCTCAGGAGGAGCGCCGCGTGGCGCCGGGCCGATGCTCATAACCCCGGAGAACCGCACGGCGCTGATCCCGATCGAATGCCTGGCACCTACATTGAATGACCGGACGGGATGATGAAGCGCATCGGCACGCTCGTGGTGACCTCGACCCTCCTGCTGACCGCCTGCGTGACCGGCGATCTCGGCAGTCCAGGCGACGACGGCAGCGGAGGAGGCGGAGGAGGAGGTAGCAACGACGGCAGCGGGTCCGGCAGCGGAAGTGGGTCCGGCAGCGGCAGCGGCACCAGCGACGAGAACGCGATCGCAGATCCGCTGTCGCCGCTGCTCGGGTTCAAGACCGGCCAGGCGCAGCACGACGCGCTGTGCGCCCGCAACCTCGGCGACGCCGTCGCGAAGGCGTTCTGCGCCGTGCCGGCGCAGCCATCGCTGACCAGCGTCGCCGCGGTACAGCAGCTGGTCGGCCTCGCGTTTCAGCCCGGCAACAACACCAACGGCCGGAACGGTAACCCGGCGTTCGCCCTGACCGGCCACTCGACCTCGCTGGTCACGCGGTTCACGTCGGCGATCAATCCGCGGGTCATCATCTTCACGCCGCCGCGGTCGACCGGCCGGGTCAACAACCCGGTCCCGCTGGCCAGCTTCACCGCGATGGGCTTTGTCCGCGGCGAGCAGTTCATCGAGCTCGTGTCCAACGATCCGACGGCCAACAACGGTGCCGGCGGACTCAACTTCTTTCTCTTGCGGTTCGATCAGGCGTGCAACGCGGCGCCAGGGAGCTGCACGCTCGACGACCTGCTGACCCCCAAGGTCGAGAGCAACTTCACCAGCTACTCGCTCTACGCCGAGGCCGATCTGGTGAACACGGTGTTCGATTGTCAGCAGTGCCACCAGGCGGCGGGGCCGAGCGCCGCGAAGGTCCTCCGGATGCAGGAGCTGCAGAACCCCTGGGGCCACTTCTTCCGCAACAACCGCGCGAACGGCCAGGCGCTGCTCGCCGACTACGCCGCCGCGCACCCGACGACCGAGACCTACGGCGGCATCCCGGGCGCGGCGATCACGAACTCGGACCCGGCCCAGCTCGAGGGTCTGGTCGAGAACCAGGGCTTCAGGACCCAGCTCAACGAGTTCAACACCAACCAGCTCCTCGATCAGGGGGCGTCCGCCGGCTGGCTCGCGCTGTACGGCAACGCCAAGACCGGCAAGACCATCCCGGTGCCGTACCACGAGAACCGCGTCACCGATCCGGCGAAGCTGAGCGCGGCCACCGCCGCCTACAAGGCCGCCATCGCCGGGACCGCCCCGCTGAACGTGGACATCCGCGAGGCGTTCTCCGACGCCGCGCTCCCGGATCTGCAGTTCCGGCCGTCGACCGATCTGGTGACCGCGCAGAACGGCCGCGGCATCCTGGTGCAGATGTGTCAGCAGTGCCACAACCCGTCGCTCGATCAGACCGTCACCCGATCCCGGTTCGACGTCACCAAGCTCGACACCATGCCGCGCGCCGAGAAGGACAAGGCGATCACCCGGCTCCAGCTGCCCGTCGAGTCGTCGCGCAAGATGCCGCCGCCCCGGTTCCGCGAGCTGTCGGCCGCCGAGATCCAGCTCGTGGTCCAGGAGCTTCAGAAGTAGCGCAGTTGTTGGTCGAGGTCGCGCGATCGAGCGCCCGGCGCACGCCGGCGTTGCCTGGGGCCCGCGGCGCGTAGCGCTGCCTGCGCCAATCGCACGGCGTGTCTCCGGGCTGTAACTCGTGTAGGTCGGCGGTGAATGCTACAACCCCATCCGATGGGGTCGCTACGCGCGCTCGTGGTCGAAGACGAGCAAGATACCGCACGTCTCGTCAGCTTTCACCTGCGAAGCGCCGGCTTCGACGTCGAGGTTGCGGAGACCGGGGCCGCGGGTCTCGAACGTGCCGCCGCGTGGCTGCCGCACGTGGTCATGCTTGATGTCCGGCTTCCGGACATCAGCGGCTTCAGCGTGTGCGCCAGGTTGCGGGAGTGCAACGCGGCGGCGCCCACGATCGGCGTGCTGATGCTGACCGCGCACGCCCTGATCGAGGATCGGGTCAAAGCGTTCGAGCTCGGCGCCGACGACTACCTGACCAAACCGTTCGTCATCCGCGAGCTGATCCTGCGCGCCACCGCCCTGGCGCGGAGGATGGCGGCACCGGGCGCTCGCGGTCGCGATCCCGCCGTGCAGTACGTGCGGTGCGGTGCGATCGAATTCGATCCGCGCACCTTCGAGGTGCGCGTGTCGGGGACCCTGGTCGAGATGCGACCACTGGAGCTTCGCTTGCTACGAGTATTCCTCGAACGACCTGGTGCAGTGCTCCGTCGCAAGGACCTGTTGCGAAAGGTGTGGGGAAAGACTGTCCCGGCCGAGTCGCGCGTCGTCGACATCACGGTGCATCGACTGCGCAACGCGCTCGGAGCGCAAGGCGCGGCGATCGAGACGGTTCATGACGGCGGCTACCGGCTGCGCAAGGACAATCGAACCCCCGAGTAGCGCGGTGTATGGTCGAGGTGCCACTCAGGCGTAGATCGACTTGAACTGCTGGTAGGCGCCGATCGCGTCGGGACCGAGCTCGCGGCCGATGCCGCTCGCCTTGACCCCGCCGAATGGCGCGCCCGGATCCGGCATGTAGCGGTTGATCCCGATCGTGCCGGTGCGCACGCGGCGCGCGACTGCCTTGCCGCGTTCGGGATCCGAGGTCCACACCGATCCGCCGAGCCCGTACTCGGAATCGTTCGCGATCCGGATCGCATCCTCGACATCGTCATAGGGGATCACCGAGAGCACCGGGCCGAAGATCTCCTCGCGGGCGATCGTCGCCTGGTTGCTCACGTCGGCGAAGATCGTCGGCTGCACGAACCATCCGCGGTCGAGCTGCCTGGGCCGACCACCGCCGGTGATCAGGCGCGCGCCCTCGCTCTTGCCCTTGGCGATGTAGCCCTCGACGCGCTCGCGATGAGTCTTCGAGGCCATCGGGCCGATCTGGGTCTTCGCGTCGAGCGCGTCGCCCACCGTGAGCGAGCCGGCGAACGCCGCGAGCATGTCGACGACCTCCTTGTACTTCGTGCGCGGCGCCAGCACGCGCGTGCCCAGGTAGCAAGTCTGGCCGTTGTTCAGGAGGGTCGCGCCAAACAGATCGTTGCCGATCTTCGCGAGATCGAGGCTGGCATCGTCGAGCACGATCGCCGCCGACTTGCCGCCCAGCTCCAGCGTGACCGGACGCAGCAGCCGCCCGCAGACCTCGGCGATGTTGCGGCCCGCCGCGGTCGATCCGGTGAACGCGACCTTGTCGATGTCCGGGTGCTGCACGAGGTACGCGCCGAGCTCGCGGCCGCCGGGCACGATGTTGATGACCCCCGGCGGGAGATCCGCCGCCGCGATCGCCTCGGCGAGCAGGAACGCGTCGAGCAAGGTCTCGGGCGACGGCTTGAGCACCATCGTGCAGCCCGCTGCCATCGCGGGCGCGTACTTGAACGCGGCGAGGGTCTGGGGGTAGTTCCACGGCGCGACCGCGCCGACCACGCCGATCGGCTCGCGCCGCACGATCGTCGTGCCGCCGAGCAAGTGCGGACGCGACTCCTCGAACGTCAGCGTGCTGGCGAGCTTGGCGATGTAGCGGATCACCACCATGGGAAAGCCGCCCTCGAGCTGTCGCGCGATCGAGATCGGCATCCCGTTCTGCGCGCTCACGCGCTGGGCCATCTCCTCGGACCGCTTGTCGAGCTCGACCGCGAGCCGCTCCATCGCCGCCGCGCGTCGCGCCGGCTCCCAGCTCGCCCAGCCACCGGGCTCGTCGAAGGCGCGCCGAGCTGCCGCGACCGCCGCGTCGACGTCGGCATTCTGCGCTTCCGGAACGGTCCCGATGACCTCCTCGGTGCTGGCCGACGTGATCTTGAGGATGGCGTTCGAGCTGGGCTTGACCCAGGTACCGCCGATGAAAAGCGTCGCGTAGTCGATCACGAGAGCCTCCTGTTCGTGGGTGCTCGACAACCTACCGTGGGGGGAGGTTGATTCACGAAAGCAGCGTGTTACGCGCCTGTTACTGCGCTCTCGCCAACGGTACGGCGCCAGACCGGTGCTGCTGATCGGCGTGGCGCTCAGTACGTCGACAGGTCGTCGCCGCTGCCCGCGGGCAGGGTCGGGGCGGCCTCGCGCATCACCCGCGTGCCGTTGTCGAGCGGCGGCGCGCCCGCGGCGTCGGCCCAGCGCGCCAGCTCGCGCGCGAGCTCGGCGGCCGGCGGCCGATCGTCGGGCGAGCGCGCGAGGCAGCGATCGACCAGCCGCGCCAGCGGCTCGGGCACCAGCGGCTGGACCGCGCGGACGCCCGGCGCGTCATCCAGGAGGCGGCTCATCATCACCTCGCGCGGCGACTCGGCCTCGAACGGCTGGCGGCCGGTCAGCAAGCGGAACAGGATCACGCCGACCGCATAGACGTCGGCGCGATCGCCGACCTCGCGCGCGCCCAGCACCTGCTCGGGCGCCATGTACGCGGGGGTGCCGATGATCATCCCGGTCCACGTCATGGCGTCGCCGGCGTCGCCGTGGACCGCCTCGTAGAGCTTCGCGATGCCGAAATCGAGCAGCTTGAGCCCCGGTGCGCCGGTGGTGAGCATGATGTTCTCGGGCTTGACGTCGCGGTGGACCACGCCGACCGCGTGCGCGGCGGCGAGCGCCTCGCACAGCACCGCGCCGACCCGCGCCGCATCCCCCGGGCTCCACGCGCGCTGGGTCAGCCGGGCCAGGGACTCGCCGTCGATCAGCTCCTGGACCTGGAACAGCAGGCCGTCATCGGAGATGTCGACGTCGAGCATGCGCACCACCGCGGGGTGGGTGATCGCCGCGGCGGCGCCGGCCTCGTGCGCGAACCGGCGCAGCGCATCGAGCGTGCGCGTCGAGGTCGCCTGGATCACCTTGATCGCGACCCGCGCGTCGGTCGCGCGATCGATGCCGTGGTAGACCACGCCCATCGCGCCTTCGCCGATGATCTCGCCGACGACGAACCGGTCGCCGAGCAGCCGGCCGCGCAGCACGGCGTCGCCGTCCCCGCGGTGCTGCGCCAGGCGCGCCAGCGCGAGCGACAGCTCGCTGGACCGCGCGCGGACCTGCGCCCGGAGCTGCGCGTTGAGCTGCTCGACCTCGGTCGAGTGCGCGACGATCTCGCCGACCTGGGCCTGGACCCGGCGCTCGAGGTCGGTGTTGAGCGCGCCGAGCTGGTCGCGCTGGCGCTCGATCGTCACCCGCTGCCGGAACTCGCGGCGCCGCCCCGCGTACAGCGCCGCCGCGAGCGCGACGCCCACCACGGTGATCGTCGCGCAGGTCGGCATCGTCGCCAGGAACGCGATCGACCGCGGCACGATCACGAGCAGCGAGACCACCAGCGTGACCAGGCCGATCGCGTACGCGATCACCGCGGCGCGGGTCGCGAGGCACAGGATGACCGCCATCCCGAGGCAGTAGCCGACGTAGGTGCTGACGCTCTGCGTGGCGACCAGCCCGATCGCGGTGCACACCGCGCCGTGCACGAGGTACAGCGTCGCCACCACCGGGCCCATCAGGCGCGCGACGAACCGGCTCGACGAGCGAAACACCAGCACGGTCAAGACGCCGGTGAGCGGCACCATCGCGCAGTGCACGACCACGAGCCGCTCCAGCGCCCGGAGCGTCGGTTCGTTCAGCGTGCCGCGCTCGGCGACCGCGGCCCAGAACACCCAGGCGTGGGCGATGTGCACCACGACCATGATCGGTCCGATCACGCGGAGCCGCCGGCGGTTGACGTCGGCCACTTCCCCGGCAAACGCGTCGCGCAGCGCGGGAGTGTCGAGCTCCGCGATCGCCGTGGCCGATGGTGCGGCCGCCGGCGCGGTCTCTGCGCTGGTCCCCCGAGGCATACGGTGAGTACCGTATCACGGTACCCCGCCGACGCTGCAAGAAGCGGAAGGCCAGCGCTGCCGAGTTCGAGGCGCTGCGTGATCGCGCGCACCGTGGGGCCCCAGCGCCCTCGCTTGACAGCCGGCCCGCGCCGTCTCATATTAGGTTGGTCAACCAACCAAGAATAAACATGGCCCGGATATCGAACACCGAACAGCGCCGCACCGAGATCGCCGAGGCGCTGCTGGCGGTGATGGCGAAGCGCGGCTACGAGGGCGCCTCGGTCGTCGCGATCGCCCGGCAGGCGCACCTGGCCCCCGGCCTGGTGCACTACCACTTCGCGAGCAAGCTCGAGATCCTGATCGAGGCGGTCCGCCTGCTGGTGGCGCGCCAGCTCGCGATCCTCGACGGCGCGCTGGCGGCGGTCGAGGCACCGCCCGCGCAGCTCGCCGCGTTCGTCGAGATCCACCTCGGGCTGGGGGCGCACGCCGATCCGGCCGCGCTCGCGTGCTGGGTCCTGATCGGCGGCGAGGCGCTGCGCGAGCGCCGCGTCCAGGTCGAGTACGCCCGCGCCTTCGCCGTGATGTCGGCGCGGCTGGCCGCGATCATCGAGCGCGGGGTCGCCGATCGCAGCTTCGCGCCGGTCGATCCGGCCGCGTGTGCGGCGGCCCTGGTCGCCGTGGTCCAGGGCTACTTCGTGGTGGCCGCGACCGCGCGCGAGGTCGTCCCGTCGGGCACGGCGGCGACGTGCACGCTGCGGATGGCGGAGGGCCTGCTGCGCCCGTCCCGGCCGCTGGTGGTCGCGCGGAGGCGGCGATGACGCCGGACCCCGCCGCGCTGGTCCCCGTCGCGTTCCTCCCCGCGGATCGCTTCGTCGGCTTCGCGCTCACCGGCGTGGTCGATGCCGCCGGGAGCGAGGCGCTGATCGGCGCGCTCGCGGCCCGCGGGTTCGCCGCGACCGGCGCCGGCTATCCGCGCGACTACCGCGACAACGATCGCCTCGTGCTCGACGACCCCGCGCTCGCGGCGCGGCTGTTCGCGCGGGTCGGGGCGGCGCTGCCACGCGAGCTCACCGTCGACGGCGCGGTGTGGCGGCTCCACGGGCTGAACGCGCGGTTTCGCGCCTGCCGCTACCGCGGCGGCCAGGCGTTCTGCATCCATCGCGACGGGCCGTACCGGCCCGACGACGCGACGCGATCGCTCTTGACCCTGCAGCTGTACCTCGACGACGCCGCGGGCATGGTCGGCGGCCGCACGCGGTTCTACGCCGATCGATCCGGCCGCGAGCTGTGGGCGGCGATCGCGCCGCGCCGCGGCACGGCGATCGTGTTCGATCACCGGGTCTGGCACGACGGCGAGGCGGTGACCGCCGGCGCCAAGCACGTGCTGCGCACCGACGTGATGTATCGCCGCGCCGCGCTCACCGAGGCCGCACCGGATCCGGGCGTGATCGGCCGGCACCGCGGCTACGCGTGGCGGGTGATCGCGTGCCGCGACGGCTCGGTCGCCAGCGGCGGGCGGGACGGCACCGTGCGGCGCTGGCGCGATCGCCGCGCGATCGGCGTGCATGATCTCGCCGCCGGATCGGTCACCGCCCTCGCCGAGACCGCCGATCGCCGGCTGTGGTGCGGCACGCGCAGCGGTCGGGTCGCGGTCATCGCCGGCGACCAGGTCTCTACCGTGTACGACGCCGCGAGCGCGGTGCTCGCCGCCGCCGCGCTCCCCGGCGGCGGCATCGTCGTCGCGACCGCGCACGGCGACCTGGTCGAGCTCGACGGCACCGCGCCGCCGCGCATCGCGCGCGTCCACGATGGCTGGGCGTGGGCGGTGGCGATCCGCCGCGGGGTGGTGTCGTGCGGCGACGACGGACGGGTGGTCGAGGCCGGCCACCCGCTCGCCGCGCTCGATCGTCCGGCGCGGGCGGTCGCGGTGCTGCGGTCCGGCGCGCTGGTCGTCGGCACGTCCGACGGCGCGATCCACCGGCTCGATGGCGCCGGCCACGCCCGCTGGCCGGCGCATCGCGCGGCGATCACCGGCCTCGCGGTCTCGCCGACCGGCGACTGGGCGTCGAGCGCCGAGGACGGCACCGTGAAGCGCTGGCGCGGTGACGCGCTGGTGCACACCACGCCCGCGCGCGACGACTTCGCCACCAGCGTCGCGTTCGACGCCGGCGGCGCGCTGATCGCGACCGGGTACGACGGCGTCGTGTGGCAGGACGGCTCGACCGACGGCTGACCATCGAGCGAGAGAACGGATTCGAAACCTCGACGTCAACCTTGGCAAGGTGACTTCAACCCATGAGCTTCGGGGTTCGCATGGTTATCGGTGCAGCAAGGTGCAGTCTGGAGCACCTCGGTGGCGGATGGGGTCGCGCAGAGCGCAACGGTGCTCGTCGCGCTATGATGGCCCCGGCCTCGCGTACGGCCCGACGATCGCAATGTCCCTGTTCGAACCCATCTTCGCTGCGCTCGAGAACGGAGCGGTTCGCTACGTCGTCGTGGGCGGCATGGCGACCGTTCTTGATGAGAAGAGCACCGACTGGGGAAGCTGGGCGGCGAACGATGAGCAGAAGCTCACGATGGGTCTACGCGCGACGCCTGCGCAACGACTCGCCTGGCTCGAAGAGATGATCGCAGTGGCGTACCGATCCGGGGCTCTGCCGCGCAGGCGGTGATCGCCGGACCCAACGTACCGTGAGGCCGAGCGCGCGCAGCTGGGGCCGCATCGTCTGGTGCGCGATGCCGAGCAGGCGCGCGGGCGGCTTGCTGATCATTCAGCGGAACAGCGCGAGATCGATCGCGTCCGCCATGGCCTTGTAGCCGCGGTCGTTCGGGTGCGAACCGTCGCCGCTATCGTAGGCCGGCAGGAGCCGCGTGGGACGCTCGGGATCGCGGAGCACCACGTCGAAATCGATCACCGCGTCGAACGCGCGGCTGGTGCGGATCCAGCGATTCACGGCTTGCCGCTTGGCCTCGGAGGCCGATGAGTAATAGCCGCGCCGTCGGGTACCCTCCATCGGCTTGAGTGTGCCGCCGTAGACCTTCAGGCCGGCGGCGCGGCCGCGCGCGATGATCTGCTGCAGACCCTCGATGACGTCGGCGGCGGCAACCTCTTCGGCGGGCCGGTCGAACGCTGCCGGGATGCCGAAGTCGTTGAGGCCGTGCGCGACGATCACGTGACGGACGCCGGGCTTGGCCAGGACGTCGCGATCGAGGCGCGCGAGCGCGCTTGGACCGATCCAGTCGTGAAGCACGCGGTTGCCGGCGATGCCCTGGTTGATGACGGCGGTCCGGGGCAGCCGGCGATCGGCGAGGAGGCGGCGGGCGAGGTGGTCGGGCCAGCGCTCGTGGCCATCCATCGTGGAGCCGATGCCGTCGGGGACGGAGTCGCCAAGGACGACAACGGCGCGCGAGCCCTTGGCGGCGGCCACCTCGAGATCGGTCGCGAGCGAGACGGCGGTCGCGGTGCGAGCGGGCGTGAATTCCGTGCGCGCGGCGAAGTCGCCAGGACCAGACACCAGGCTCGTCGCCAGGGCGAACGTGTGCTCGGTCCTCAGGGCGACGTCGCCCGGCAGATACAGGCTGATGGCAACATCGGCGAGATCCCGCAGGGCCAGGTCCACCTCGTCGCTCAGCGCCTGGCCGCCGGCGGCCAGGGTCACCGCGCGCTGGCCGCGAAACGTCACCGCGCGGTCGGTGCTCGGGATGATGCGGTTTCCCTCGCCGCGCACGGCCAGGTGGGTCGCCCCGACGACCACAGGCTCGGTACCGTAGAGGTTCGAGAGGCGGATCCGCGCCTTGCTCCCGCCCACGCTGATGCGGACGAACTGCCGGAGGGTTGCGCCGCTCACCCGCAGCGCGTCCAGCTCGGCATCCTGAGGGCTCGCGCCCCAGGTCGCGACCCAGGTGTCGCGCTCGGCGCGGGCCGCGTACGGCAGGACAACGATGAGGACGACCGCGAGCGCCCCGAGCGAGACGCGCCAGCTACTCGACATGAAGCGACTCAAGCACGAGTTGCGGCCACATTCCGCATACAATGGGGTCATGTCGCCCATAAGCACAGGTTATGGCAGGACCCCGGAGCTCGAGCTGACGCCGCTGCGCTACTTCGTGGCGGTCGCCGAGACCGGCGGCATCACGGCGGCGGCGCGCCGGCTGCGGGTGAGCCAGCCGGCGATCAGCGTGGCATTGAAGAAGCTCGAGGCCCAGCTGGGTACCGCGCTCGTGCTGCGCGGACCTTCGGGCGTGGCGCTCACGCCCGCGGGGACCGAGCTGGTGCGCCACGCCCACGAGGCCTTCGTCGCGCTGCACACCGCCGAGGACCGGATCCGCGCCATGCGAACGAGCGAGAGTGGTCGCTTCGTCATCGGCTGCTATCACTCGTTCGGAGCGTTCTTTCTCCCGGAGATGTTGCGCCAGCTCATCGTGGATGCGCCGGGGATCGAGCTATCGCTCTGGGAAGGCACGTCGGACGAGGTCCGGGACGCGGTCATCGATGGCACGGTGCACTTCGGGCTGCTGGTGTCGCCTCGGCCACAGCCCGAGCTGGTGCTGGTCAAGCTGTTCAGGGACGTGGTGGGAGTGTTCGCGCCGGGTCAGCTCGCCCCGCGCGAGCGCGTCGCAGCGCTCGCGCGCGGCCCGCTCTATCACGTCGAGCGCGTGGCGATCAGCCGCCGCGTGGTCGCCGCGCTTGCCCGGCGAAAGCTCCTGCCCCCGCGCGTGATGGCCTGTGGCGACCTCGAGCTGGCCAAGAGCCTCGCGCTCAGCGGCGCCGGCGTCGCGGTGCTCCCGCTCCGCGTGGCGATCTACAACACGCCGGAGGGCGCTCTCCGGATCGTCGACCCCGCACTACCCATGGAGGTCGACACTGCCTATCTCGCGTTTCGCGCCGATCTTTCGCGCACGCGCGCGGTGAGCCGGCTGAAGGACGCGCTGATCGCACGCGGCCAGGCGCTGCATCGCGCCGTCGAGCTGCCGGGCGTGCGGCCCTGAACCGATAGCTTCGGCATGGCGATCACGCCTGGCGTCGCCGAGCGGCTGCTACCGCTTCGGGCACACCGGATAGCGGATCTGCTTCTCGATCGCGCCGGTCACCGGATCGATCACGGCGAGCACCGCGGGGCTGACGGCGATGAGCTTGCCGCGCGACGGGGCCGCGGTCCGGGTCGCGTACCAGTCGTCGGGCGGACCGAGCGGCGAGCAGTCCTTGCAGGGCACGCGGGGGAGGTGCACGGTGATCACCTTGGCGGTCCTCGCATCGACGATGGCGACCGCGGCGCCGGCGCGATCCGAGATCGCGTACCGGCCGCCGCCCAGCGCCACCGCGGAGACCTCGCCTGGCCGGAGGCCGGGCAGGGTGTTGATCGCCTGGCCGGTCGCGCGGTAGAGCACGCCCTGATCGCTGGGGCCCTCGCAGGGATGGCTGCTGGTGGGTGGGCCGTAGCCCACGTAGACGAGGTCGCCGAGGAACTCGACGTCCTCGACGCAGGTGTGCTCGTCCAGCGCGAGCGCGCCGATCTTCTGCCCGGTCTTCGCGTCGAAGAACCAGATCCCGGACAGCGAGCGTCCGGCGACCAGCGCGTACCGGCCGCTGTCGTCGACCTGGACCGCGTACTCGTCGGGCTTGCCCTGGGGCGGCGGCACCGCGAGCGGTGTGCACGCGCTCGCGGCGCACAGCTGCACGCCGGTCGCGTCCTGCTTGACGTCGAGCGGGCCGCGGTCGGCCTCGGACCCGGCCGGCTGCCTCGGCGGCGGCGCCGCCTGCTGCCACCCGCCGGTCGCGAGATCGACCGCCCCGCACCGGAGGGAGACCGGGACGCCGCCGAGCTTGACGCCGTGCTCTTGCTGCTCGGCGAACGCCTCGAGGCTGATGTCGGTGCACACCGTCGCGGTCTGGTCGTCGGCGGTGAGCTGCGCCAGGACGCGGCCGTGCTCGATCGCCATGCAGTACCCCGGCGGCGCGGCGCCGGTGGGCGGCGCGACGACGATCGGCGGGGCCTCGCGCAAGGTGCCGCCGCCCCCGCATCCCGCGCCGACGCCCACGATCATGCCAACGCCGGCTGCGATCGCTGCACGCATGT
>Ga0307515_10005040_pt1 | contig 26884 bp, 12 predicted proteins | sample 17_EM_MG_FD_194513 | JGI IMG/M metagenome (GOLD analysis project Ga0307515, IMG submission 194513) | Populus trichocarpa ectomycorrhiza microbial communities from riparian zone in the Pacific Northwest, United States - 17_EM | ecosystem: Host-associated > Plants > Roots > Unclassified | place... | reverse complement strand
CCTTACTACTCAACAATTATTTCTCAAGAGATCCAAGTGCTGCATTGCTCAACGTCAAGTCTCCTATCTTGGCCATATTATATCAGGAGATGGGGTTGCCGTAGACAAAAGCAAATTTGCAATGCTCACGTGGATAAGAAGTTGGCTAAAGGAACCCACATGGATAAGAAGTTGGCTAAAGAAAAATATATCAGAGGCGTGGCTGCTAAAGATTAGGAGTTGTGGCTGCTGAAAAATTGGAGTGTGACGACACGGTGGCTAGCATTGCATTATGCTCCAGCTTGCAGATTTCATATAGATTTCATTTTATTCAATTGTTATTTCCTATTTTTATGATAGTGCAGTAGTGGTACCAACTTTTTAGGAGTTGGTTATTGAACACTTTGTTTAAATTGTAAGTAGAGACATGGAGTAAGGCAGAGAAGAATTTTAAATTTAATTATATTGAAATCGTTAGGTTCTCTCTTAAACGAGCTCTTCATATATTTTCAAAATAGGTCATAAAGGAAGAAGGTTGGGTAAACACTATTCTTTATAGGTGGATTTCAAAGTCAATCGCCCTGTAACTCGATCACAGTCTTGGGACCATAACATATCCATACCTATAACCTTTATGAAGAACCCAATCTAGAATTTTATCATTTTGGTTCACTAACCACAGCCAAAAGGTGGGTGATAAAACTGTTAAATCCCAATACATAGATTAGGACAACCAATATCTTTCTTTTCCTACTATCAATAATATGATTGAACATGCCTAAGGAAAGACACTAAGGATTTTCTTCAATTTAAATCATAATTAGCATGCTTTTGATGGTTAAATCAAGCCACCACACTTTCTATTCATTTCATTTATGCTAACCTAATTTAAACAAATGTTTCATTACGATTCAAGTTTCTCCCAACTCAATCCGAATGAATACAATCCAAACAGTGAAGTTAACCATAATTATACCATGAAATACCTACAAAAAACTCATAGATTTTAACGGTTAGATCTTCCTAGATCAAGACAAAACCAAAACGGACCTGAAAATTGACAATATACTATTCTCTGATGAATAAATTATTGTAGGAGTCTCTAATCCCGATCTTCACCATTCATAATGAAGAGCTCATCAATGTGACCTATATATCAAAAAATGCACAGGATCCGACGGTGGAAAAAGGCGGAAACTGCTAGCGACCATGACTGACCTGCAGGCAAATTTTCCTTGAAATGTTGTGAAGGCTATATCTCTCACACCAAACCAGAACATTTAGATCCCATTTAGATCCCAACGGTCAGATGTTAGAGGGTGGTGAGAACCATAATATATCCAAACACCAAACCAATCCAACGGTGAAAGTAAGAGATATGGCGGTTTGAATGTATGCTCTCAAAGTACTCTCTCTCTCCCTTTTTTTTTTTTTACCTTTCATTCGGTCCTTCTAGTTAATTTCTGCACAATTTTGCTATTTATATAACAAATCTATTTATATTTACTAAAACACCCTTATATCAAGTTAGGTTATCTTTTCATTCAACCAAATGCCTTTTTTAGGTCCACTTTTAAAATACTATGCAAAAAAAAAAAATCTCTCTTTAAAATTTCTTTTCTAGTAATTCAATACTATTCCATTTTATTTTATTTTAACTAGTTCATCCCATTCTCGGTTCTGAATTATCAATAATTTTATTAATATCATCTAATTTGATCGGGAGTTTACAATTTACCACCATTTCTATTTTACTTTTCATTATTCAATTCATCATGGTGAAGTCTTTTGTTGGGGTTTTACAGAGTTTCCACCGAGTCATCTGCATATCTGAATTATAAATTTCTGGAGTTTCACACTAGGGGTCATTTTATCATTTGTACATAAACCCCTAACCTTCTGTTATTTGAACATTGACCCCTCTTAGTCTTACGTATTTATTTTGTCCCCATAATTTTTCTTTCTAACAATTTAGCACTTATTCACTTTTCATTTTCTTAATTTCACCATTTTTATCTTGATTTAGGTTTCTTTAATTTAATTTAACCCATTTTACTATTAGTTAAATTTTTCATATTTTAATAGTCTAGAAAAATTATAACCAGGGGTTTACACTATGAGTGATGCATTTTTTCCATGCACAACTAATCCCCCTACTTAAAATCTCGCAGACCATTAGGTTTTCCAATAACTATAATACTAAATGGCGAGTCTTGAACATTTCAAATCATATTTTTATGATTTATCCCAACACATATAAAACCCCTCTTCAATCCAGGAGCCAGATCTGATATTTGATGTTGTGCACGACACGATAAATGCAAAGGAACAATTTGTAACCCCAACAAATGCAAGCTCATAGGGTCTAACAAAATGTTGTCATAAAGGCTAAATTGGATCCGAATGGGGAGCATGAGGCTAAATGATTACAAAGGTTTATAAAGAAACAAATAAAGAACGTGAAGAATGAAAAGCTTCAACTCAATGCTGAAAGGATGTAAAACAAAAGAGAGCAACAATGATTATCATTCAAAAATATGTACACAAGTGGATGACAAGACATGCTTATTTTAAATTATTATCGAATACTACTTTCAAATAATGTTATTGGAAGCGATTGTTGGTGGGAAAAGAACTCTTAAGACTTAAGCAAAAGGCTAATGAAATGACTAATTTAACTTTAGCTTTTTGAATGGAGAGCTTAGAATCTGAGTTTTCAATAGAGGATTTAGTCGATAAAGATTTGATTCCTCACAATGTAGAACTAATTCCAGCCCCATGATTTATTGATTGGGTTAAAGAATACGTGAACGATTTTGTGAAAGATAATGACATATCAATTATCCCTATTGGTGATTTGAGGATGAATCATCTTGAAGATAAAGGGCATTCATGATCCAGGCAATGAAAAATTATCAGATTCGGTTTGTACCGTAATGTTCCTAACTATCTAGTTTTACAATAATAATCGTAACTCTCAATCCAACCATTGGATTGGACTAAAAATATTCTTAGAGTTTCCAGTCATATTGTTAAATGTTGGTTTAAAGTTTTAGATCAATCGAAGTTCAATAAGGTAACACAACACATACTAGAAGTTGTTGTACGTGTTGTGTTATCTAGTTCCTTTTGATTTATGGACCTCTTATTTGTCGTGGATTCTTATCCTAGTGTACAATTTTAACCCTCATATTCTTATTGATTTGGTGTCTATTCTAATTGATGAGAGGACTTCTATGTATAGGGTTAAAAAGGCAGAAATGATGAAAATACTCCACGAACATGTTCGATCTCATATTGAGGAGAAGACAACAAAGTATGCCAAACATAATAATAAAGGGCACAAAATGGTTAGATTTAAGCTAGGAGATCTTGTTTGAATTCATCTTAGCGAAGACATATTTCTAAGCAAGCAAAAGTCCAATTTGATGTCGAGAGTTGATGGACCATTTCAGGTTATCAAAATGGTGAATGATAATGCTTACAAGGTTGACTTTCCTGGTGAGTACAATGTTTCAGCTACTTTTAATGTAATAGACTTGTCACTTTACTTGGAAGATGTTGACAAATCTGATTTGAGGACAAATCACTTTCAACCCGAGGGTGATGATATGCATCATGATTCTAACATGGAAGGGATTTATTCTAATGTGATTTAACAAGTTATATTAGCGCAACTGAAAAACAAACATGTAAAAGCGTGCCATAAAACCTAACCTGTGCTCAAGCTTTTCCTTTTATAGAAGAAACTGAAAATCAATTTCGAAGCCCCACCAAAACTTATGAAACCAAAACTTAAGCTTCTCCAAGCAATAGACTCATTGTACACTAACGGCACATCAAGTCATGAATGCTACACCCGCCTTGTGCTCAAATACTTTCGAGCCAGTGATGTCGATCAAGCCAAGAGTTCAATCCCACATGGAACTTCGTTTGTTTAAACCCAATGACACTTCCCTTCACAATCGACTTCTCCACTTATATGCTAAATCAGGGGAAATATCTCATGCTTGAAAACTATAATTCGATGAAATGACCTAAAGAAATATTTTCTCGTGGAATACGGTGCTTTCTTTGAATTTAAAATTCGGGTTAGTTGAGGACTTAAGGGTTGTTTTTTATAACTTGTATTCTTGTGATTCAGTATCACTAGTATATTGGTTCGCGCTCCGCAGCGGGTCAATATCAATTTTTTTTTCAAATATCAAAAAAATATTAAGAATATAAAAAAATGTGTTAAGCTTATTGGGTCTGACATTTGTGGTGTAACAACCTAGCTTTTTCAAAGCCAATCGGTGGAATTGTTTTTTAAGTTCTCGATACTTCTCATAATGGTATGCCGTGAATTAATAATTAGGTTCCCTTTCTTATCATGACATCATGCGGATATAGTTTTTGTAAATCAGCATTCTTATAAGACGGGTACCATTACCTAAAGCTAATCATTTATTCATCTTGACCATCCATTTAGGATGTCATTAGTCGAAGCTAATCATTTATTCATCAACAATTACTCCTTTGACAACTTGGTATTTGTACTAACACAATATGGTGACATTCATAATAGAACATTTCATAGATTAACATTATGACAGAGGAAGGTGAAAACCACCTATCTATTCTACAACTAAATAAAAGTACACCTCCACGTTTGAGGAAACAAAGAGGTTGTTTGGATTAAGAAGTTCCTCAGTGAACTAGGTTGATTCCTATCAATATTGATCAAGTGCCCTTAACTATGATAACAATGGAGCTATTGCATAAGCAAATGAACCAAGGTCTCATCAATGATTCAAATAAATACTCAAGAAATTATGTTTGATTTGAAAAATTAATGAAATGAAAGATGTAAAGATAGAGTACCCACCGAAGAGAATCTAGAAGATCCTCTTACTAAGTTACTATCCATGTAGAAGCATTAATGCTACATAGAGTAATATGGTTTTGGATATATGAGCGATTAGCTTTAGTGCAAGTGGGAGTTGTTGTTAGTTTAATATGTTCTATAGTCAATCGGTTGGTTACACATGACATTATTATATTCATTTAAAAACATATTTATTATTAATAAATGCTTAATTTATCTTTAATATTCATATAATATTAGATTAATGAATCTAATAAATCTATGAATTTAGAGTAAAGATAAAGTCCATTAGATAAAAATGATTTGCAAAGAAAATTATAAAGTTATTATAAATATGAGATTTCTATTGCATCAAAACATTGTTCTAAAATGTTCCTAGTCAATGCTCTCTTAAATACTAGATATTTATTAGAACCATAAAGACTGATACATATTATGTTCTTTCCTTTATGAAAGGAAGCAGTTGTTCTCATAAGCTGAGGTATAAGGGATACCTAGAACTAATATGTAGGTGCTTGTCATAAAACATGTACACTGAACTGACCCGCGTGAGAATTTCATATGGAGAGATCATCTGTGTCTATAGAAAGGCTCACGTGACGATTGTGTAAATGATCTTTAGACTTAAGATCACTAAGTTATCTTATATAGAGAATGTTATCCTTTGATCTTGTTATATGTTATCTTAATCGAGGTAACGAAGGGGAAAATATTGGGTATAATATGAACTATATGAAGATACTTGAGTGATTAAGAGAGGATTCATCATCATAGGTGAATGAGGGAAAATATTTCATCTATTCTCAAATAGTATTGACTGAGAAATACTTGGCCAAGGTGGAATAAGATTTGAAAAAAGTTTCAAATCTTATTCAAATGATCAATGATTATTATATAAAGAATAAACATGATTTAACATGGCAGACATACTCCATGTTTTAATGTTAAATTAGAACATTATTGATGAAAGGATATTAATTACACTGAAAAACTGGTCACTAAAAGGTTATGTCATACCATTAATAACTTTTCTAATATTTGGGATATCATGACACATTGTTAGACGATGCACTTGATCTTCAAATATAAATTAATCAATTATTGAATTGATAATAAATTGAATTGTTTAATTTATTTAATTTTATTTAATTAGAATTATAGTTTATATTTGGGCCAACATATTATGAATCTAATGGGTCAAACATTAAGAACCATTATTTAAAAATTAAACTGGGATGATTTAATTAAGTATGACTTGATTCGAATATATTTTAGATATTAAGGACTACAATATAATTAATACATAGATATATTTCTAGACCTAGAAAAATCAAGTAAGGACTTGATTGAATTAATTTTTAAAATTGTCCTGAATTAATATACATAGTTTATATTTGGGCAAATTGATATTTTGTCAATTTATAGATTTTTTAAATTTCTCTATAAATTTCTAGACCTAGAAAAATCAAGTAAGGACTTGATTGAGTTAATTTCTAAAATTATCCTGAATTAATATATATAGTTTATATTTGGGAAAATTGATATTTTTTCAATTTATAGGTTTTTTAAATTTCTCTATAAATAGTAAATTATGCCTCTTATTTTTTGTGGTTGTTTGTTAGACTGAAAAACTACGTAAATCACAGAATAGAGAGCTAGCATTCTAGACATAGCAATGGGATTTATGGGATTTCTTACTAGTAATTTGTGTGGATTACCGTTGAAGGCTAGACAATTAGACAACTTTTTGTTTGCGACAACTCAGCCTTTAAAAAATTATTCAAAATAAAAAAAATCAAATCTTTTGGTAATATATCCCTAAACCACTCTAAATTTATTTAATAATATCCTAATTTTTTTAAATAATTTAATTTTATTATTTCCACAGTGTATACGAGATTCAAGAACTTTTGCTCATGAAACGTGGTCGTTACGAGAACCCAAGTACAGATTGCAGTGTCATTTTCGTATCAGACGAGTTTTTGTGTTTCGAGTGTAGAATTAATTCCCAGGAATCCGCACGCCTAAGTTCAGGAATTAGTGGGCTGGCCCAAAACAAAATTCTACACTCAATACCAAACTCATGGACCTCGTAATAACATGACCATATGGGCTTATACCCTTTAGCAGCCTGCAGAAGAAGAACCCAAAACCTGGAAGCATCACTAGTCCAAACTTGGTGGTTGCGTCTGTACCAGGGTATTCAGCCTGCAGAAGCAGAACCCAAAACCTGGAAGCATCACTAGTCCAAACTTGGTGGTTGCGTCTGTACCAGGGTATTCAGCCTGCAGAAGCAGAACCCAAAACCTGGAAGCATCACTAGTCCAAACTTGGTGGTTGCGTCTGTACCAGGGTATTCATTTCTGATTAGTGATGTGAAACAGCATACATTGTGGCCAAGAACAAGAAGAGCGGAGCTGTAATTCTACCAATTAAATTCACTTTCCAAAGTTAGGTGCATCTTTTCAATGCTATGTACTGGTATCTTCCCGGAAAGAAAAGACGGAGATCTATAGAGTCAGTAGACGGAAAAAATCATAAAGATATGAATGTTTCTAGTACTTGTTGATTATAGTTTTTTCTTAGTTATTTCCTTAAAAAATCCAGTTTCCAAAGAGGACTGCTTCCTTGCTTTAAAATTCTGCTAGTTTATTTCTTTTGATTCTGACTCCAAAGAGGACAAGTTATTTTGCCGATTTCCGCTCCCTTTCAGGCTATTCTACTTAGTTTTGACAAAACCAAAAATTCTGTACGAGTTCATCACGGTTTGAGACATTTATGGAGTTGGGTTGTGACACCTAACGAGATCCAAAAATAATAAATATCTGTCCTAAATATCAGCTAGCATACACAAAACTAAAATACATGTCTTTCTATGTGTGCTTGTGTCTACCAATATTCCGAACAACAAACCTCTTGATGCTGAGCCATTGTCTGAAGGGATATTCTTGGGAAGACATGGTGCTGATGGGATCCGAGTGAGATTTCAATCGTTGAAAAAGATTAAAATAAAGGTTATGACTTTCAATGACTGTTAGTTGAAAAAGATTTGATGTTTTTTATGACTTTCAATGACTGAAATTTTACATCAATGAGATCTGACAGCGCAGTCTGCTCTCTCATTGATACGTGATGGTGTTTTGCTCGTGATGTGCAAAAAAAGTCTCATCTAATACAATCCACTTAAAAAAATTTCATTTAATTTTTGGCAACGTCCTTGAAGAGACAAATTATACAATATGAACCTGACGTTTTACTGTATGTTTTTTTACTGTTTATTAAAATACAGAGCATTATAAATTAGAATAATATAATGATATGGTTGTTCTAGTTGGAAAAAACTTTCTAGGCATATAATTAGGGATGATATTGTTTTTTCTACTTGATATATTTGCCATTGAAAGAAATTTTATCTTCTATTATTAATATGATTGTTGTTGTTGTTGTTTGTTATTATTTGTATTATTATTATTATTATTATTCAAGTAAAATTAGGCCAAGTATTTTGGCAGATCTATGTAATGTGGGTCAAAAAATTATTTATAAACGAAGTATAAATAATTTATAAACAACAAACCATCACAAAAATCTAATTTAACGTTTTACATCTAAAAATTCAAATCATATCTTCCCATTGAAATAGTTCATTTTTTATGTTTATGAATTGTTAAAGGTGAGACCCAAGGTTCTTGGGTTTGACATTACTGTCAGCCCCAAGTTTTTTTTTTAAAAAAAATTTTAAATTGTTATTGGCCTGCTGTGGAGTGCAGGCTAATACACTAGTTACTACCCTAAAGATTATCCTCTTCTTCTTTCTCATGGTTTTGTTTCCGTCATAAAGATAGTGATATATTTATTTGGTTTATATCACAAAAACATCACTATCTTTTATCAAGGAGAAAAAAGATAAAAAAAAAAAAATCTAAACTCCTTGCCTTTTATATTTGTTTCTTAAAAAATTAATTTGAATAGGTGAAAAAATGACTTTCAAGTTTTAAGCACTATAAAACATTCTTATTTTGAGTATATTTTTATTATAACAAAAGCTAAATGGTGTGGAAAAATCACTATAGATCAAGAAACTTTTTTACTATGGATTGTAATAGTAGTTTCACTTTTAATTTCTCATCTTTTCACAAGACATTTCTTTGGTTTTCTTTTTCTTCCCCAGCAAATGGATGGCACCCGTGCCATTAAGAAAGCGCGTGTGACACTTCCAAATCTGGTTATCAACCATCTCACTAGAAGCGCAACTGTGCCCTTTTTCACATGGTGTGGCGCGTGTAAACATATAATGATTGGATTGTTGTCGATGATCAATTGTTAATATTTTTCTTTCTTTTCTCTTTTCTGATAACTAAAGTGCACAATTGTCCTCTTTGTTTGTTGTTTGTCAAATAAGACATGACTGTCAAACCCAAATCGCTTGGGTCTAGACCTAAGTGCCTAGGCCTAGCAACCATGCCAGACCCGAGCGTCTAGGTCAAAATATTTAAAAATTTTCAAAAGCAAAATTGGACTGCAAAAACAAACACTGCTTCATTCAAGCAGGATTTTTCATTTATTTGAACAACTTATTTTATAAATTTGTTATATTTGAAGAGGAAAGAAAGGAAAAAAAATGTTGAGTTCTAAGTGATTTATTTCAAGTCTTTAAAAATAAACTTTCCTTTTTTGTATGCATTGTGGATGAAAATGTTAATTTTATGTTTCCATCCAAGTGCTGGATAGTTATTTTAAAAATTTTAAAAATAAAATGATTTTTAAAATTTGAGATGTTGTTGCATGATCTAATTGTCAAAGTTTGTTACAATGAGAGTTTATTCTACATTATAACTATTAGTATATACGAAAATTTGAAATATATGATCATAAGAGAACTTTTAAATTGATACATTATGTTGTAGGAAAATAAAATACATTGTCCTTTTGACTATCTTAATTTGTGCAATTTTGTAGATGATTTCTTCACTAAAATTAGAGATTAATAAAAAACAATGAGTGAATTTTAGGGATGCATGTGGCAACAATATCAGACTCAAGTAGCTTGGGTTTGACATGGTTGCCAGACCCAAGCGTCTTGGGTCTGGCATGGTTGTCAAACCCAAGCTACTTGAGTCTCGCAACCATGTTTGAGTCTGGCATTAAGAAAAAAAACATATGGATCTGACATGGTTGCGAAGCGCAGATGCTTGATGAAAAAATAAAATTAAAAAATATTAAAAAAACAGTGAAAAAATGAACCTAAATCTATATTTTGAAATTTTAATGATCAATTATCTGATTTTATTGAACTACATAAAAAGGGAATAAGTTATAATTAACGCTCTCAAACTCACTTTTTGTTGTTTAAGCATAGTTATCATACTCGACCCGACATGTCTGGTCAACGTAGGACTCGGGTGACCCAACAGAACCTAGTAGAGACCTTTTTTTTCCAAACATGTTTTTCCCCTAGCCAGAGGGCTTTTTTTTTCATCTTTTTCATCTGGTTATTAACTAATATCAAAGTTCACTATATAAATATTAGAATAATATTTTATTTTTTCAATATGAGATTTGAAACTCATTAATATATATACTCTATATTCACAAGAAAAAATTTGTGTTTCTTCAACGTGGATAAAAAACCTTTTTAGTTTAAATACTTCAACTTAATAGGATAAGATAATATATTTTCATTGTGGGATAAAAAAACCTTTTAGCTTATATTCACATTAATTGTTTTTTTATTTTTTCATATGAAATATTAAAATCTCAATTTTTTTTTAATTTTCCGGGATTGACTCATGTCAGGTCAGCCCTAAAAAAATGGCACACCTACGTCTGGGTCTGACAACCACACCAGGCCCAAGCTACTTAAGTATGACAATCATGTTTGGGTTTGACATGGGCGCTAGACTCAGGTGCAGGTCTGACATGGTTGACAGACTCAAGGTGTTTGAGTTTGGCATGACTGCTATATCTATGTATTATGAGGTCTGATATGATAGCCATACCCAAGACACCCGAGTCTGACAAAGAGTTATGTGGAGGTTTAAAAATTAACTCATTTTATTAAGTTTAATAATATTATTAAAACATTCTTCATATTTTTAATATTTTTTATATTTAAAAAAAAATTAATATTGACCCGTTGTGAAACGCGGGTCCATATATTAGTATTTATTAACTCACGTGTATTCAAGAAATATAAAAAGAATGTACTTTTTCAGTCGGGTGCATCAATTAATAATTATATTAAGTCCAAAAATTATTCATCAAAAAATATATCAACTAACTATTCTATTTCAACATATGTAAAGTTAAATCAACTCTTTTGGCAGCTTCAAAATTGATTATGATTATTATCTATTTTAAAGTTACGTCTTCATTTTTTTCATTTAACTATGTAATAATAAAAATATATATTCATAAAAATAATAATGATTTAAATTCTGGAAGAAAAAAATATATTTTTATGGCCAAAATTATCTTTTTATGTTCATGTATTTTTTTTATCTTAACAAAACATGTCTTTTTTTATTAGGAACATGATTTTTTGAATAAAAACTAAAATCAATTAAAATATTATTTGTAAAAACTTCCAATAATTTAAATTCATGAGAAAAAAACATGTATCTCTTTAATTAAAAGCCATTTTTTCATGTATCTCTTTTTTTGTTTTGATGAAAATATTTTTTTTATACCAGAAAAATTACCTTTTAAATAAAAACATACCATGATTTGAAAAGAAGTTTCAATTGATAAAAAAAATCATATCTCTATAATTTTTAAGTGAAAGTATGAAAAAAATCAAAGAATAATTAATCTGATAAATTTATATAAGAATTAACAATAAAAAAAGTAAATATTTCATCCTTGTCAATGAGGAACTTTTAAAAAAACTTCATATATAATTATTCATAAAATAAGTTTTAATATTATCATCAAAATCTCCAATCCTATTTGAAAACAATGACATAATTAGATAACTTTTTTAATATCATTTTAGTAATTTTATTTAAATTTTTTTTTCTAAAATAAAAAAACATTTAAGAGTTGAAGGGTCATTTAAAAAAGCTAAGCTCACGTGGGTTTGTAAGTACAGATCCTAACTGGTTTCAAAAAAGGCATAGGCATGCTTGGTTTTTTAACCCCTAAAACTTAATGTTGAACTTGTTTCACCTAAAAAATATAATAAAAATCTCAGAATCTTATTTTCAATTCAAAAACAACCTCCAATCACTATAAAATCTCAAAATCAAATTATTTTCTTATTTTATTTTGAACTCCAACTTAATTTTTCCCACGTGGTTAAAGGACAAAATCATATATATCAAACTTCTTTCTCCTAGATGAAGTTGTTAAGGGAATATCAATATTTGTTTTGGTCAAAACTTGACCAATCAAAAGCTTTTTCTCTGTATTTGTTTTTTTAATGACTTTTTAACTCCTCACTTAACATATAAGGATAAAAAGAAAGAGAAAAATGAAGTTTCAAATTAAAATATAAATGCCTAAAAGTACAAGAACCATTATAAAAAACAAAGATAACAAAATGAAAAGCCACCAAAACTATAGGGATAAAATATGAAAATATGAAAAATCAAGTGGTCAAAATAGATTTTTATAGAACAATGAACAATGGTATTCCATTATATTTTAGTATAATACTAGTTATTTACCCGCCTAATACAAAGAAGTCTAGGAGTGCATGGACTTGCAAGGCTAAACTTGTGTGTTTGGCCTTCATCTTTTTCTCTTTTTTTTCCTGTTTAACAAGGTAAATGCCATGTTATCCAACCTATTTTTATTTTATAAAATAAAGAGACAATATGTTATCCACTGGTAAAGATTTTGACCATCCAAGATGGTTAAAAAGTTAGAATTTGAGTTTTAAGACTCTAAAACTTATTTCAACCATTTATTTTTTCATCTGAAAATATTTAAGAAACACCCTAACCACCTAAATAAATCATTTTTTTTTTCACATAACACCCTTAAATAAGTCGACATTTCAAAATTAAATAGAAAAAACACTTTTTCCAAGCCTTGATCTATTTTTTATGGCAAGATTAATGTTTTAAAACACTTAAATAGTATTCTTCTCATAAAAAAGAATCTAGTGACACAAAGATTGATTTTATTTTTTAATTTTGTTAAAATTTAATTAACCGAACACTTTCTCTCACCTCCCTTCATTTTCAATTAACTTCTCTCTTTTTCCTCAAAACTCAAAGATTAAGATGTAAAACAAATAAAGTTTATAATCAAATTATAAAATCATAAAACTAAAGGGATTAAAAATGAGCAAAAGGAAAATTTTAGACAAAAATGAGTTGTTTTGCGAGAATTTAAGAAAAGCCCATTAGTTTTTTTTTTCTTATTTTAGCTCTCTTTCTCTTAATTTTTTTAATACTATAAATTGAAATCTCATTTCATGAATTGGCTTCCAATTCAATTTTGAAATTTCTTCAAACACCATAAATTGACGAGAAATGAAGGGAAAAAGAAAACTCCAAGACATAAAATATCACAAACATCATATGGAAGCATAAAGTTAGGAAAAAAAAAAGTTTAGTGAATAAAAGAATACCATTGTTCATTGAAAAATACCTTCCACATAGAAAAGAGGGAAAATAAAGAACAGTAAAAGACAATTTTGTATTTGGGCTTAAAATTCAGTGATTGATGGAATTGTGTTCAGCCACTAAAGAAAAATCCTTTTAGCTTCAATTAGCAGCATAAATTCAATCTTGTATCATTTACATTTACACCATGACTTGATCAACATCTCATATCAAATTATTCAACTTTTGAATATATCACATCCTCAATAAAGAACATAATATCCCTTTCCAAGACAGGCTCCACCGCTAGATTTCTAGTTCCACGATGTACATTCCACATTATTATGTTCATCTTTTCCATTGTCACCAGACAAGCAGCTGAGAACTGGGTCTGCCACCACTAGCTAGCCAAGAAGGAAAAAAAAACGTTCGCAAAAGTCTGCACTCGTGTGATTTATGTGATCCTGTCTATGCATGTGCCAGAAAACCCATCACAATCTACAGAGAAAATCTGTCCATGATTCTGTAGGCGCCGCAGATCTATGGAGGAGGCCCCTCCCTGGTCTGCTCCTCCCTCCATTGTATGCATCTCACCGTCCTCCTTTTCAGTGCCACCCTGTTTTTTCTACCATCTTTGACCATCAATAACAAATGATCGAATTCTGATGGTCCATGCGCCTTACATATTGTCTAGGAGAAGTCAATAAGCTCTAATATTTGTCAAGTTCATTTATCTCCGGCCAGCCCTAATAGACTTTCCTGCCATTCAATTCTCGTTCTTTCATCCCTGCTCGGTATTGATTTTAAAGCCCTTCCATTAAAAATTTTAGGTTGCAGTTTCTTTCGTATGAGATCTATAATTACATATGTTAGTTTCCTTAATTACGAGATAAACACCTAAAAAAAGGATTACATTACTTAATCCTCTTCTTCTAGCCATCCTTAGCATTCAGAATAACATGCATGGATTATATCATATATAAACACAAAAATTACTACATTATAATATAATATAATGTCATTAATTATATGCATATATAATTTTAGGTCGGCAAGTTTCTATAGGTGCAATTTTATTTGGACCTACACAGGTCTATTTCATATCTTCTTTATTTTTGTGTCAAATAATATATAAATTAATGGAATAATGATTGGGTCCAAAGTATAGTATAAGATAGCAATTCTATTAAGCTGATAGCTTAACAAGTAGAAGAAGAAAACTGAAGAAGAGAATAAATAACATAGAGAAGAGGAGAATGAATTGCTTATTGTGTTGTTACTGAATATCATGAAATTCACCCTGCAACATTTATACAATACAATCTCTTTGACTAACTATCATGACTTCTAATTACTTCTCAACTGATTAACTATCTACCCTAACAACATGAATCACATGCTTAATATTCCTACCAATCCATCTTGCAACTGCTGCTGTTGCTGTTATTTTCTACATTTTTAATCTTCTTATGAATCTTTTTATTATAACACGTGCAAAATGTAAAAATACTCATTCCTTTAAGTGATTCTTGACCTCAAGAATCTACATAAAATTCTAGAAATTGCATCTAAATCTTCTTTATTTCTTTCTATATCGCATCCTCAAGGAAAAAAAATTGGACTATTGGATCAATCCTACCACCACAATCTTATTTTCTATTTTCATAAGATTTCTACTACAAGACAAATTCTTACCCTGCCTCCTTCATACATTACTGGTAATATAGATGAAACAACAACTGCCTCTCTAACCTTATTTTTTAACATTGAAACATGAAAGACAAGGTGTTCTAAACTCTTTTCTAGTAATTCTAGCTTGTAAGTCACAACCCCAATCATTTTAATGACTTGTTATAGACCATAATATCTAAGATTCAACTTGAAGTTCTTCCTGAAACACACATTGCCATGTTTATCTTGTTATAACTTTAGAAATACTCAATCTTTTATTGCAAATTCTTATTCAAATCTTTTCTTATATATCAATTGTCTTATCTTGTTCCTTACACCTTTCAACTGACTCTCAACACTAGATCTATGTGAACTCTCCTCTATACCAACTCTTATACAAAAGCAACTTGAGTGGCATCAATATGGATCATTTCTCTAGTTGATGGTTCATAACCATGTAGAGATTGAAAAAGAGTCATTCTAACATCTAAAGGGAAGCTTTTATTGTACCACCATTATGCTAGAGACAACCACAAGCACCATCTCTTTGGTTTATGCATGGTCATGCATCACATATTTGTTTCTAGACGCTGATTCACCCTTTCTAATTTTCCATCAGTCTTTGGATGGTTAGATGTACTCATAAACAACCTAACACCAAGCTTCTTGAACAATTCCCTAAGGAAAATACTTGTAAAGACCTTGTCTCTAACAATAATTATGGTAGCAGGAAACTCATAGAACTTGTAAAAGTGGTTCAGAAAGATTTGAGCGACATCTTGAGCTAGAAAAGAATGAGCCAATGCTATAAAATGCCTATACCATATAAACTTGTCTACAATTACCATAATAGTATATTTCCCTTCTAACCTTGGTAAACGTTTCACGAAGTCTATAGTACTGTCCTTTCAAGTGCCTTTTGGAGTTGGCAATTGTTGTAACAGTCTTAGGTAAGCCATCATCTCTCTTTTAGCTTGTTTACAAATGTCATATTACTAAACTAACTTCTTCACCAATTTCTTCATTGATGGCCAATATAAGTGAGCCTTGAGCCTCTTGTAAGAATTATGGATTCTAACATGGCCTTCAATGAAAGAGTTATGTGCAAACTTGACTAAGTACTCACTCAATGCTCCTTTGTCTCCAACTACAATTCTTTCTTTATACTTTATAATTCCCTTTACATGAGTATAAAATGGATACTTATTAGCATCAATCATCTTGTTAGCCATAATCTCATGTAATATGATATCATTTTTGTAAGAATCATATATCTTCTTATACCAACCTGACACCACTCTAGTTACTACATTTAAGATGCCAACTTTTTTGCTTTCAGTTCCCTGCTTGTCATCAATATAATTGTTTCTTCTAGAGAGAGCATTTGCAACCATGTTTTCTTTTCCTCTCCTATATATAATATGGTAATTCAGTCCTAACAACTTAGTCGACCTTTTTTTTTCTGAATTGTTATACGAATCTTTTGATCCAATAAGTACTTAAGACTCTCATGATTAGTTTGAATTACAAATTGTTTCTTTTCCTCTCCTATATATAATATGGTAATTTAGTCCCAACAACTTAGTCAGCCTTTTTTTTTCTGAATTGTTATATGAACCTTTTGATCCAATAAGTACTTAAGACTCTCATGATTAGCTTGAATTACAAATTGTTCTTTCTCTAAATATTACCTTTACTTTTCCATTTCCATCATAATTATTAGATACTCCTCGTAAATAGACAGTCCCAAGTGTCTTATTCCCAAAGCCTTCTTGAGAAATGCAAGGGGCCTTCCTTCTTGAAAATCAAGGGGTCTTTTTTAGCATTGCCTCTAATCCTGAGCACATGCATCTATCTCTAATACAAATGTCTTATTAAAATTAGGTAAGGCCAGAACTGGAGCCTTATATAAGGCCTTCTTTAGAAGATCAAAAGCTTCATGTGCTCCATCATGCCACCTAAAGTTATTTTTTTTCAACAAATTTATCAATATTCTACTAATAACACCAAATTTTCTAATAAACTTTTTACAATTGCTAGCTAAACCCAGAAATACCCTAAGTTCCTTGAAGGATTTAGAAACTGGCCAATTCTTCATTGCCTCAATCTTCTTAGGGTCAGTTACCACTCCTTCCTAAGCACTCCACTTGTTGCTCATCAAATGTGCACTTGGATCTTTTTGTATATAATTAGTTAGTATTGAGAGTTTCTAAAACATGTTTTAAATAATTCACATGTGATTCTGAAGAAGAGTTGTAAATCAAGATATCATTACATAACACTAACAAACTTTCTCAAGAAAGTTTCTAAAATATCATTCATTAATGCCTAAAAAGTTACAGGTACATTTATGATTCCAAATGTCATTACCTTGAATTCATAATTTTTTTGGTGAGTTTAAAATACATTTTTTTTCCATATCCTCTTCATTTATACAAACTTGATGATAACCAGACCTTAAGTCCAGCTTGGAAAACAACTTAGAGCCTTGTAGCTCATTCAACAAATCATTAATCAATGAAATCGAGAACTTATTCTTTATTGTCACTTCATTCATATGCCTATAATCCACACAAAAGCACTATGTATTATCATTTTTCTTTACCAACAATACAGGTGAAGCAAAAGTACTTACACTTTGTTAAATTATTCCACTTTGCAACATCTCTTTTACAAGCCTCTTAATTTTTCCTTTATAAACAAAAAAACTTTTGTAAGATCCGCAACGGATTGGCTGCACTTTTAGTTTAAAAGGAATCATGTGATCAAACTTCTTAGCTAGTGGAAGACCTTTAAGCACCTCAAACATAGTTACATAATCTTCCAGTAGCTTTTAAGTCTCAACACTGACTTTGAAATTCTTTGGCTCTTCTATGACTTTTATTAAGAAAAATTGTTTAACAAAACCCCATTACTGCTTTCTTTAAACTTTTTTTAACCTTTCTTGCTATCATGATCTAAAAACAGCTTCATCTACAATTCTTTTTAATCCTATCATTTTCCCTTCGTTCTTAAAGGATATTTTCATTTTTATAAAGTAAAATAGGATTGGAGAATAAACTCTTAACCAATCTACTCCCAGCATAATATCATATTTGCATAGTTTTAAAATTCTCAGGTCTGTTATAAATTCATAGTTTTGTATGAACCATTTAAAACCAGGTGTATGAGAATCATATAGTATGATGCTATGATGCGAACCTCGTGATAACATGGTCATGCAACCCACAACAAGATTAACAAAAAATTCCAAAAAGTTGAATTAGGTATGATAGGAGTGTGACACAATAAAAACATGTCTCAAGTCACCAACACTATTGGAATAAGACATCCACCTAACGTATACCAATTCATGAACGATAAGTAAAATAACGACGTTATGAAGTCAGTTAATTTTAATAAGTCAAATTTGTTATGTGTACCAGCAAAGAAAACAGATTGCATCAAACAAAACATAAGTTTATTTCATAAATCTATGGTTGCTGAAGATTTTAGCTTATAAAACCTTATATATTAGTTCAACTAATATCCCTAATGGACCCAAAACTTCTAGTATAATGTTCACCCGCTTACAATAAACCCAAAGCATGTTAATTAAGCCCAAATATAAAGAAAATAATAAAAATAATAAATCTGACACGTAAACTAAATTTGTTGCACCTAATTAAACAAATTATCCTAAGGTAGATAAATTTTCTACTATAAATAATTTCATGAACAAAATTTTCATCCTAGAAACTCTAGGATCTTTGTTTTCACCTTTAGATATCCAAAATAAGCTAGAAAATTGATTATTGAAGTTGTCTCCCCTTTAGTTTCCTTATTTGTCTAGGATAATTAATTGTAGCTTCAAAGAATCATCTCAAAACATGGAAACCCTTGTTGCCTTCCTTTAACCTTCCTTTAACCAATCTTTCATGATATACCACCAACCCTTCTTTCCTCGTGTAGCTAGGATGACTAAGGTATCCTTGTAAGAAAAGGATTTTGAAACATTAATAAATCTTTATCACACTTGAAAATTATGTTGTAGTCTATTAAAGATCCTTGTAGAACTAGGAAATTTCCAAAACAAAGTTGTCATATCCTTGTAGGAAAAAGATCATTGTCAAATACGATGTCCACAAATTAAAAGAAAGTAAATAACAAAATTCATACAATTTATTCTTACCTATATTGCAAGGCCTTCCTGAAATCCAATTGATCTGAAATCTTACCCCGACATAAAAAACTATGTCTAAAAACTCCTACGAAAATTTTATCATGATCCAACAATTGAGTTGAAAGTTATGTTCGATAGCGTAAAACTAGACAATAGAAAATTTTATGCTAAAATCCAAATTTGACCTTCTTTCGATTGTGTCATGCTACCATTTGCTATAATCACTACTAACATAAAAGTCTTAATAGTGAAAGCTTTTATCTCTTTAATAACTTGCTCATTGATAAAACTATAAATGCTTCCACTATCAATTAAGATAATCAACTCATTTCCCTGACAACTTCCCATAATCTTGATAGTGTTATGGGTATAACTATCAACCAATGTATTTAATAACAGACCAAATTCCTCAATCTTATTATTCTTTGTTATAATTTCATTACTATTTTCTATTTCAGCATCTAAAAACTCTTAACCTTCATCCTCATTAACTTAATCATATGCAATTCTTTAATAGTGGACTGATGTTGAGGCATAAAATTATCACCACACTTGAAACACTACTCTAACCTATGCCTTTACTCATACAAAGTTTCATAAAAAAATTTATGTATTTGTTAACCTTCATTCTTGTATTGATTAAAAGGTTTAGTTGGAGAATTACCTATTGATCTTCCCATGTGAATTACAAAACTGATTCTTAGCACAAACTTGTTTTTATTTATTGAAGTATTGTTTGACTCCTCTTGCCATTTTACTTGCTCAAAAGCTATCATTAATGTTACAAGCTTGAGTATCTTCAATATAGGTTTAATATCTTCCTTTAATCCATTAACAAAACTAAAAATATAGTAAGATTATGGAAGTAAAGGATTCAAGACATGCATAAGAGATTTTAATTCCTCAAACTTCTCTACATACTCATCCACACAACCTTCCTACACCAACTTATTGAACTCTTTCATTATATCATCTCTATCGTCAAACATTTTGCACACAACTCTATAAAACTCATCAAAACCTGCTATGAATTCACTCCCACACATATGACCCTAAAAATAAACCCTTATTTTTCCTTCTTAGTAAAGATATGCCACCCCTACCTATTATTGTTTAGGAACCAAGTTGATCTCAAAAAATTTCTTGCATCTTTATAACTTATCCCTAGGATTATCACCTCAAAATGATGGTATATCAATCCTTGGAAGAGGTGGATTATACCCCTTCCTATGGTGTTTTTAATTATTAATTTGATTTATATGAACATTGTTTTTTAATCCTTAGAATACTTCTTCTTCTTGATTGCTATGAGTACCGATTATTTCCCCTACTATTGGAGTATTCAAGATTTCTCTAGAGTTGACTCCAACTTCTCTTCCTACCATTTGATTGGCTAGAAAAGATTGAAATTGCTTTGATAATATTTAGTATATAGGTTGATCTAGACAGATCTCTTGCTTTGCTCTACCCATTGTTCTTGCCACTTATTTTTTTGATCAACCATTGATTCTCGTAACTCCTGGTGAATTCTTTGTAATTGTTTAACAACCTCCTACAATGTTCTTCAATAACCTTCATTTTATTGTTTTCTATCATTTTAAGTCAAGAGAGTTAATTTAAACCAAGGATGGGCTCTGATACCAATTGTCAAGCTGATAACTTAACAAGAAGTAAAAGATGAAGAAAAGTGAAGAAGAGAATAGAGAGCAAAGAGAGGAGAAGAATGAATTGTTTATTCTGTTATCAGGGGCGGAGCAAGAAAAAATAATTAGAGGGGGCGAATTAAACAGTAAACTTTCTTGGATAATCTTGCATGTCTATTAACAGTAAAATTTTAATTTTTTTATATAAGGAAGGGGTTAGGAAAAATTTCCTTAAAGGGGCCGGGGCCCCTGCCAGCCCCCCTGCCTCCGCCACTGCCTGTTATTACTTTAATATCACGAGATCTAACCTACAACCTTTATAAAATGCAATCTCTTCAACCAACTTGACTAATTAACTTTCCCGCCTTCTAGCTACTTCTTAAATGATTAACTAGCTTCTCTAACTATTATAACAACATGAATCACGTGATTAATTTTCCAGTAAGTCCATCTTACAACTGTTGTTGCTATTTTTCTTCTACCTTTTTATTTTTCATGTGCATCTTCTTATTATAATATGTGCAAAAAATAGCATATTCCAAGGACAATAAGCCTTTGTAGTTATTGACCAAACAAAATGAAAAAAAGGCTTTTAGATCAAACCTAGATCTTTGTTTAATGATTAAAAATGATTCTTTAATCAATCTTTAATGAAAGGGGGTTCAATCTTTAATGAAAGGGGGTTTGCTTTTTTTTTTTTAAGATTGAGGTGAATTCAAAATTGTTTGAATTGTATAATTATAAATCACTAACATTGGTAAACAACCTAAAGTAATTTGGTTAAAATTTAATTTGTTATGATTATAGATAAAAAGTTCATATTTTTGATAAATAATTCGATGGACAATACTCAACATAATTGCCACAAAACATGTAGATTTGGTTGGTTGGTAAAAAAAAAAGTGAAAGATGTATTTCTTTGTTTTTCATTTTGGGAATAATTTGGACTTAGAAATGAAGAAACAATATTTTTTTTTCTTATTTATTAAAAACCAAACACCATACCTTGCTACCTTTTGTAGTTCCTAGAAGGTATAAATAAGAGTTAAAATTTGGGGTTTTTAATCTGAACCTTGGAAATAATAGGCTAATATTTAGGAATGTGAAACCTACATTAACAATTGTCTAGGGAATCTCTTGTTTGAAAAAAAAAAATATTTGATTCTATGTGAGAAACATAATTTTAAATTATTTCTATAATATTAAATAAATGAAAAATATCATTTTAAATTACTTAGCTTGATTTTAAAAATTACTATGCTGGTGAAATTAACTAACAATTAAGAAATTTTAGAAAATATTTTTAGGTGATGATGGGAGATCTTATCATTTTATAATTACGTATTACTTAGTTTTTTTTTTTTGTTAGTCCACTATATTTGAATTATTCTTGGTTTGTGCGTCAATTAAAATCAATATTTTTCTAAATGATTTTAAAATTGCATTTTTTTTATATGTATCTAGTATATTTAGAAGAATAATTTTGTTTTTAATGTTGATCTACATATAATTAATTCAAATTGATAGAAAATCAATAGAGGCAAACCTTTTTCTATTACCAAGCCTACTCATAGAATTTCACTATATATATAAATCTTGATGATTCTATTTTCATATATATTCCATAATATCCATAAAATAAAATTTTCATTTTTAAGAGAATATTAGCGAAGGGAAAGGTGCTATACTAATTAACACGTGACAGATTACAAGTACTATCCTACGAAGAGAAAGACTTTTCGAAACGAAAAACGCAAGAATTCCAAAGGCACAAATGTCGTAATGTAATTACAAAATACAAACAAACAACAGCCCAGCGAGGACTTTGAATAGAGTAGACTTTTCATACATACATACATACATACATACATACATAGGTAGGTCTCATCCACACAATAACGAGTCCGCCATGCAATCTCTATCAAACAAGCATCATCACTTGAGTCGACAATTAACATAACACACACACACACCTAACATGATCAGAACCTGTATGCAATCTCTATCACACTTAGTCTTGAGATTCCTTTATCCACATTAATTTTCATGTGACCCGTGGGTTATATATTTTTATTTTTTATAAAAAAAAATTATATATACAGAGTTTTTCAATATATTTCTATAATTTAAAAAATATAAGATCAAATTAAAATTTTATAAATACATGTAATTAAATAAACCGAGAATTATATTATGCGAATAAATAGATAAAAAATCATTAACGATATCTAAAAATAAAACTTGAGAAATTGAAAGATAGGTGTAAATCAAGATTTTTAATCTTGAAAACAGGATATTTACTCGGTTGTGTTTACTAAATTTATTTATTAAAATAATTTTTTTATTTAAGTAAATAATAATAAAAATAGAGATACAAATTAAATTGATCAAATAAAAGAAAAGGAACAAAAACATCATGCAAGGCTACACATATTAGAAATATTATCTGAAAATATTTTTTTATTTTTAAAAATAAAGTTCATCCATACAAAATATAAAAAATATATAGATGAATTTAAATGCATAATTAAAAAAATAATCATCATTTAAAATGGGCTCTTCAAATAAAATAAAAAAGAGAATGGATACTAATTTAAATATAAATTAAAAAAATTAGAGAAATAACCTTAAAAATCATTAATTTAAAAAAAAATAGAAAAAAAATAAAGATCAAGCACTGTTAGGCTTGGTAAGCCAAGCTAGGCTAACAAACCTGACCTATTTTGTCAAGGCCTGCGTGATTAGCCTTTAATTATTTTTTGGTTTGCAATTGGAGTGGACGACTCGTCTGTCCTAAATATTTTGAAAAAAAAATAAGACACAACGTCTAGTTTGCCCAAATTTCAGCCACTGTGATGGCTAAAAAATTGGGTCTTAAATTGTTTTCCCCAAAATCCAGTTTTTCAAGACATTTTGACCAAAAACACATAAAACACCATAGAAACCGTGATAAACTTATTCATGGCCTCAAAAAACAGCCACCAAAATCAAAATCAACCAAAATCTAAAAATCAACTAGGGCTCAAATCTGTTTTTTGATGAACATTAAAGGTGAAAAAACACCTAATATTTCTATCATCTAATAAAACCATTTTACACAAATATCATCCATTTTGATGGCCTAAATCGTTGTTAACGACACTCTTCTCTATCTACCGCTGGAATTTAGTGACCTCTCTCTCTCTTCTCTCAACTAGAGACTAAAAGATAACAAAAATAAACTTTCACACCAAAATTGAATTGGAAAAACATTAAGGTACTAAAATTGTATAATTTGTGTCAGTGCATCTTTGTCTGGTGCTTTTTTTATTTTGATCCCTCTTTTTTCAATCACACATTCTTATAAGAAATCAAAATCAATTGGTCTTTAATTAGAACTGAATCGCTGGAAAAAAAATATTTTGAGGACCCAATTGGGAAATATAAAATTTTGCACAACTCATCTATAATAATATGTGAGAAGATAAAAAGTAGAGCTTTGAGCAGTGAAAAACTCAAGCCTTTTAGAATTATACTTAATCTTTTGATTTTAAAAAATAAATATTGAAAATGATTTATTCAATTAGCCGACGGTAGCGTTTGTTTAGGAGGTTGCGTCTGCGTTTTGCTTAAAATGCAGATGCAACATGTTTGGTAATGAAAAAAATACAGTTTAATGTTCATGGGTCCCACGGTAATTTGCGTCTGAAACGCGGAGGAAAGGAAAGCAGCTCCTTGTTGCTTCTTGCGCGGATGAAGTTCACTGAACAGTGGAGAATGCTCCACTATTCAATGAACAGCGTAGCATGCTCCACTATTCCGGCCGGTTCGGGTCCAATCCAAAGCTCAAAATGCATTGAACCGGGTCCGACCCAGTAAAATAAAAAAATTACTTTTTATTTTTTAATTGTGTTTTATTCAAAAAACTAGTGTTTAACATTATTCAATGACACTACATAAATTAGACGGAGATCGCTTGATGACGTAGCATTTGCAGAATTTGATCGCAATCTCAATTTTGTTCATGATTATATTTTACATGATGTTGTTACGCGCTTAAGAAACCAAGAAAAATTACTTTTTATTTTTTAATTGTGTTTTATTCGAAAAACTAGTGTTTAACATTATTCAATGACACTACATAAATTAGACGGAGATCGCTTGATGACGTAGCATTTGTAGAATTTGATCGCAATCTCAATTTTGTTCCTGATTATATTTTACATGATGTTGTTACGCGCTTAAGAAACCAAGAAAAATATAGTCCTTGTCGGATGTATTTCATACGTGATGGAATTGTAGATAATTTAATGGAACAATAAAAAATAATTTATATAAAGTATTATTTATTTCATGATGTAATAACAATAGTTAAATCTACAATATTTAAATTAAAAACCATCAATATTAATATATATTTTTTAAAATTATTTTATAACCTCAATTTTAAAAGCATTCTTAACTAAATACATTAAACTACTTTTTGTTAAATCTCAATTTCAACCACAGATTTAACCAAACATACATAAATACCAAATCAACCTCAACTAAAAATACTTTTTATAAAACAAATTTTTTTCAAACTACAACTATAAAAACTATCACAATACCAAACATACTCGAACGAAAGCTAACGGTGAAACACAGTTGTGAAATTATTCTTTCATACTTTTTGATTACAGATCAGATAAAATTCTTTTTTTTTTCACTCCATTGTCTGCCAGATTGGCTAATGCTTCATAACAATATCTATAGCTATCGCTTGTTTGTTTAAATTTAAGTTTATGCATTTAAGAATTAGATGGAAATTAAAATTATATTTGGTATGACTTTTATAAATTAATTTAAGTTTTTTTTTTAAAAAAAAAGTTATAAATATGGTTGGCTAGCAATAGCTTTTAACTTAAATAAAAAAAAAACTTATTATAAATTTGAGACAAAATGCTGCTTTAATCAAAAACTAAAATTATCAAACTTATGGATTCTAATTTATAGTACATATTTTCTTTACAAAAATTATTTTCAATAATTTATTTAATTAAAATATAAATTGAACATTATCAAATTAGACATGCATAAACTTTTCTCTATCATTTAGAAATAATTTAGCTACATTCATTTCAAAAACCTTTTTATACATTTTGAATATTTTGATATTGACCAATTGATGTCTACATAACTAAAGCCCTTTCTTTTTCCACTATTTTAAGATAATATAATTAATTAATTAGTTGCTAATACAAATGATTAGGAGACACTAACATCGCACAAAAATTGACAAGTCCAAACTATTCAAATGGGTGAAGCTGCATGGGCTTGATTTTCGAACAATAAATAAATAAAAAAAGAAATCACTCACACAGTTACTAATTTTGTTCCCTTCTATTTAAAATGACCGAAATATCTTATTTTAGTTCAAAAGACAAGATAAAGTTTTTTGTTTAAAAAAAAATTAATTTTTCAACACTTAATTTATTAGACATCAGACTTTTATAATTTATTATAATTTGCTTTTTGGTGGTTATATCAATCCTATGACCCATATCACGAGTTTGGTGGGTTAATCTAGTTGACTTAATTTTGTTTTGTCTATTTTTTAATTGATTTTTTTTAATTTCATCATTTAGCATCTTCAACATTTGATTGATTATAAATTAGAATTTTTAATTTGTTGTAGTTTATTTTCTATGAAATTATCATAATCTCATAAATTGGATCATGAGTTTTGTGAGTTAACTCAAATAGACTTATGTTATTTTATGATTTCATTACTCGAGTTGATCCAATATGTTGTTACCTCAATATTTAAATAAAAATATGTCATCTTAATTTTTTTTAGTCAATCTATATTTTCAAAAGTTATCCAAGTATCTTTGGAATCATCGAGTTGATCGGTCACCCAAATCAACTTCTATATATTTTTACTTTATTTAAAATTTGAATTACATTTCAAGTTAATATATATATATATATATATATATATATATATATATATATATATATATATATATATATATTTATATTTATATAA
>Ga0307515_10005039_pt1 | contig 26895 bp, 22 predicted proteins | sample 17_EM_MG_FD_194513 | JGI IMG/M metagenome (GOLD analysis project Ga0307515, IMG submission 194513) | Populus trichocarpa ectomycorrhiza microbial communities from riparian zone in the Pacific Northwest, United States - 17_EM | ecosystem: Host-associated > Plants > Roots > Unclassified | place... | reverse complement strand
AGGAAAAAAAAAGATAATAATCTCAACCCAAGGAAGTTAACCTTAGAAAAACATTAGAACAAAATATTGTTTTCTTCCAATAAAAGCCCCATCATCTATGTTTTCATACATTGAGCACATAAAAAGAAGGTTTATTAATATCTTGTTTCAACAGTATGAAGCAAATATATAAATTTAATGAGAGTTTGTTTATTTAGATAGATTAATGGAAGTTGAATGATGAATACCTTGCTTTGTGGAACTTGCAAATTATTTTTCTATTTTAATGCTTTGATTACTAGAAACTAGTAATAAGCTGGTTGGGGAGTGTGATTAATACTTAAAAGTGCATTTTTATCAAGGTTTTATATCATCATTTTGCACTTGAAGTATCAATATCTCCTTAACTAGAGCATGTTTTATAATAACATGTCTAATAATATAAGATACCTTTAATTTATGGTAAATGTTCATCTTAAATGCAGGCCTATCACATAAATCAAAGGATTGATTGATGAGTTTAACTACTGAAATTGAGAAGACAAAGAGAGGGCTAAGCTTAGAAAAGAGATGCTGGTTCAGTCCAAACTGGAACACCATTCGGTTATCGGATCATAACTGGAGCTGTAGAACTTGAATTTAGGTCTGGTTTATATGTATGGAAAGCGAAGACATAGGCCTAAAACTTTCATGAGAGTCCAAGATTTAAAAGTGCCATTTTCGAGTTCAAATGGTAGCAACAATGGAGAAGTCATAATCTATCCTGCAGCCCAGACACTATTCCGTGTTCAGCCCATATCTCGAGTTTTAGAAGTCCAAATGTGCCGATTCTTATTTTGTTGGAAAGCTGAGACAATTTAACAGAACTTTCATGAAGACTATCTGTTCAAATTATGATGTTAGAAATGACGTTTTGTTCAGACAATAAGATAAGGATTGTCTCCAAGTCAAGATGTGGCCACCCACTCAACAATTAGTCATCAAATCAATAGTTCCGAATTTTGGCTTATAAAAGGAGGCATTTGCCATGCATTTAGGCATATTAGTTTTTAGATCAAGATCATGCTCTTTATTTCTTTCTTTATATTTTTGTAATGTTTAAGTTTTATTTCATGTTATATTTTCCTTAATCTCTTGTTTATGCTTTTCATTTCCTTTACTATACTTATGTTGTTTATTTATGTTTCTCTTCTTCATTATATTTAGCCAAGTTTATTATCTCAAGGTGAAAAGGTTACACTAATGGTGTAAGAATAAGTATAGTGTAAACTCAACATGGACTTTAATGTTTGATACTAACATGTTTTGTATTTGTTATCTTATTCACTCTTAATACTTTGCTTGTTAAATGGTTAATCTAGATTTATGTTGTATAACCCTTGGTACAACAAATACTTGATTCTTTCATAACCAACTGTATGGTATAACCGACACCTGTGTAATGAAAAGAACTTGATTTGTTGTTAACATAAATTAACATCATGAATACCTAACAACATTTACAAGTATTAACATTATTCGAATAAGATAACTAATGTGATCATGTTAACAATTTATAATCCGATTGGAACCTCCTTTGTGTGTGGTTTCCAGTTGAGTAATAAAAAAGAGTTTATACTATACTTATTTGAAATACCATTAGCGGATCCTCTAACCTTGACAATTGTTTTATCCTTGTTTAATCCTTATATTTTTCTCACATCTCAAAATTCTCTTTAACTTATTATTATTATTATTATTATTATTATTATTATTATTATTATTATTATTATTTATAATTTATATAGTTAACCTTCCTGTGGTTCAACCCCGGTCTTGTCGGGTTATTTATTACTTCGACACTCCTTCACTTGGGAGAAGACATCAATCTTTTGGTCGTGTCAATAGGCTATACCTGACTCAAAAATTTCTGATGAAAAACTGAGTCGTTGCCGACTTAGAAATAATCAACGCAACATAATTTCACAGTTGACGCTGAAATCATCAGTGCATATAGTTTACGGCTGACGCAGAAATCATTGACAAAAACTGAGTTGCTGCGAACTTAGAAATCATCAACGCAAAACAGTTTCACAACTAATGCTGAACTCATCAGTATATATGGTTTATGGTTGATGCAAAAATCATTGACAAAAATTGAGTTGCTACCAACGATTTACGTTAAGCCTTTCACTTACCAACGGTTCTCAACCTCCACATAGCTAGTTAGCATGTTGAGGTCTCGTTTGTTAACAAAATTAACCAGACAAATCGCTCCACCAAGTAAGAATGGCCATGCACCAAGTAAGAAAGAGCTCTCAGTAAAAAAGAAGTGCTAGAGAGAGACACTCTCGGTTGTAGTGAGAGATAGCGCCTGTGTGCTGCACTGCGCCCGTTGATTCTTTCATTGTGCACCGTTCCTCTTCTTCACTTCTTCACGACGGCTCTTGATCTCTCTATGGGGGAAATCAAAGAAAAAATCCAAGATTCTTCGGTCTGTTCAAGGGGATTTTAAACTTCAGACCTCGCGTCAAGTTTCCCCGAGTATTTCTAGGGCTTAATTTCACAGTCAATCTCCGGTCTAATCTGACTCTGGTTCTTCATCTAAAGCTTCTCCACCTCATACCAGAGTGGTTTTTGCTGACTATGTTACCCCATCCAGTGGAGTTAGGGGTTCTTATCAAAGCAGGAACAGAGTCATGCATCAAACTCGTTCCTCTGCTTCACCCTTTTCCCCTTGTGCCAATAATGGCGTCTTCTCTAATGACTCTAGGGCTGGAGCATCGGCAAGCACTGGAAAGGCTGGGTATTTCCCTCCCATTCCCGAGTTACATCGTGGTTCGACCCACCGGTCAACTCCAAAGTAGAGAGGAACTCCCACTCAGCCATCGGGGTCCGTTCAAACCTCCACAAGGGCTACCTTCAGGTCCTCCCTTAACATTCCTGTTCGAACACAGACGAAGGACAAGGAACCCCAACAAGGTACTTCTCAGTCTCCTGGTCTTGTTCATTTCCCTGATTTTGCATCCTCTGCTTCGTGCCAATTTAAGGATACAGACGTGGCCAGCCCTGCTGATTTGGGGACGTTTTGTTTAATTGGGTTTGTTGCTGGAAAGTTTCCTGGTTATGCATCCTTGTCTCATTATATTACTAAAAACTGGAAACACCATGCAAACTTTACAATGCATGTTCTGGGTGGCTCATATTTGCATTCCCCACTGAACATGAAATGTTGGAAGTTCTTGGTGGTGGACTATATTATGTGTTTGGCAGGCCGTTAATTCTCCAGGTCATGCTCGATTTTTTTGATTTCAAGCCTAATGATATGACCAAGTTGCCCACATGGGTGAGATTCCCCAACTTGCCTCTTCGGTGCTGGACCCCCCTCTGTTTGTCCAAATTGGCTAGTGTTATTGGGAAACCAATACACTATGATGACTTTACAACTAATATGACAAGGCTCTCCTATGCTCGGGTTCTTATTGAGGTTGATTTACTAGGAGATTTGCCCAGCTCTGTAAATGTTGTCCTCCCTAATGGCTCCAACCTTGCTCAACAAGTTCTGTATGAGTCACTTCCCTATTTCTGTAAATCATGCCATGTCCTGAGGCACACTGAAAATGCATGTCGCAAAGGCACAAAGTCAAAACGCAAGACAAGGCCTAAAGACATTCATGAAGACTCTGGTTCTCCTTCTGCGGACACAGTGGCAGTTGAGAAACAACAACCATACAGTCAGGGGCCTCCTGTTGACAATCATGTTGACCCTATGTCCACTGAAGTGGCCACCTCTGAGACCAGAAGCCACTCCTCCCCTGGGCATAAAAGAACCAAGTTTGCTGACCCCAAGCAAGCCTCAGATTCTGGAAAGGGTGAGGAAGCTTTACCGATTAAAAGACAATACTTAACCAGGAGCAAAGCTAGCAAAAAGGATGCTCAACCCAGTTTGGGTAAACAAGGGTCATCCAAGGGCCCCGTGCTCCTATATTGCAGCTCTAATGATCCAGCACCATCCTTGTTGATGTAGTTAGGTTTGGGGCTTACCCCAATGTTGCTTTTTCTTCTGCAGTCATTCTGCTGGTCGGGTTTTTTTATGCTTGTTTTCTTTGTTCCTGTTAGTTAGGATTGGTTTCCATGGTGGTGCAGGATGTTTCTTGCTTGCTGTTTTGTTTAGCTTGTTGATGGTTGAGGCCTGCTGGTTAGCTTGTTGCCTGTTCTGATTATGTTTTTCAGATTGTTCCTTCCTTGCTGTTGCTTTTATGCTTTGCATGTTGCTGGCTAGATCCTTGCTGGTTCTGCTGGGAGTGGTTCCTTGCGGTTTGTTGTCCCTGGTGCTGCTTTTGTTGCGGTTGTTCTCCTGAGAGATGCCTTGTGTCTCCCTGGTTTGCTTGCTGTTTGGATTGTTGCCGGCTGTGGCCTGTTTTTTTTGGGATGTTCGGTTAGTTTGCTGGCTCGTGCGTTGGTAGCCAGTGGTCCAGACTGTTTATGTTGGTCTGCTGTTGGAAATCTTATTTTCTTGTTCGGCTTAGTGGGAGTATGTTCCCCTATGCTTTTTGAATTTTATTTTGCTCTGCATGAGGGCTGTTCATGCTTTTGTTCATAGGATGTTGTTCCCTTGATCTCTCGGGTGCCTGTGTCCATCTCCACTTTGGTGTTGCTGCTTGGAAGGCTTTATGGGAGTAGGGGATCTATTTTTGTTTTGTTTTCGCTGTGGGAGCCTGGTTCCCAAGCTTTTTGGATGTTTGGTTGGTATTCTGGATCAGTGTATAGGGGATCCTTATTTTCTGGTTGGCTTGTGCTGGGGAGAATGTTCCCCAGCACTCGCCTCTTGTGTTTTGCTAAGGTTTGTTCAAAGAAGTCTGTTCCCTTTGCTGGTGCATGTAAAGTTCTGCTGGTTTCCAGCTTGTACCATAAGCTTGTCTTGCTCTTTTTGATCTATATAATTCTTATATTTGATAAAAAAAAAAAGAGCTCTCAAGAAGAAAGAGCTCTCAGCAGCTAGAGAGAGATGCTCTCCTTCATTTTGAAGATTTCTCCTCCCGATGGTGATCTGCAGCTCATGAGAACCCGATTGAAGCCTCTGTCTTCATGGGTCTCTTTCTCCGTTGGCCTATGGCCATCGTGAATTCAAATTTTTTGTCTCTCTTCTCTCGGTTTAACTTCCAAGAGAAGTTTTGGATTATTTTCTCTCGACACCTGGTTTTGGTCTTTGGTGTGCCTTCTGCACATCAAGCTCCTTTTGTCTTGTCTTCCCCAGATCACAAGTACCCAGCCCTTAAAATCTTTGCTGATGGGTCTTCTGCAGTGGATGCCTGTACTGGATCTAGGGCTGAGTATGTTTCCCCAAATCTTATGACATCTCCATAAACCCTAGCTAGCGGACCCAGTTCTAGGGATGCGATTATGGGTTTTGGCATTGTGAGCATGACTCTCTCCTTGGCAAGGGATCTGGAGGAAGATTTGTTCCATTTAATGGGTCTGAACACTACTTGTATCAACGATGCAAATCTTTTGTTTGGTGCTTGCGGGCAGATTCTCTTGGTCACCACCACTGGGGTCTTTCTCTCATTGGTTGCTTCAGCTACTGGTGCCAGTGGGTGTATTCCTTACTCAGGTAACTCTGAACCTATTCTAAGGTTATGGCGAGAATTGCTCTCTAAACCTGCAAGTGGTAGGGCATCCCCTACTGCTTCTCCTCTGTAATAATTTTGCTGTTTTGCTAGAGGGTTTATGCCCTCTGCATATACATGAGGTAGTCTACCTCATGATTTTGGTGTGTTGGTTCCTGAGTTCAGTTGTTCTTGAAGGCTCTGTTCTCTGGATTGCTCTTTTATTTTCTATTACTCCTTGTAGTGTTGGTTTGCTAGAGTGGGGTCTCATTCTCTAGCTATCTGCCTCAGTTTGTATCCCATATACAAGCTATATTGTCTCTGTTGTTGCTACAAGTTCATCTTGCTAGTTGGTTGTTGTTGCAATATGCTTGTTTTGCCTGCCATTTGTTGCTGGTTTGTGTTTGGTCTTGTTCCATCAGGTCAAGATTCTGAGGCATTTTGCTTGGTGGATGTTGTCCTCTGTTGTTCCTGCTTCATGCAGTCTTGTTTGCTTCTTCTTTGTTTGCGTTGCTATGGCAGTTGTTTTCCCTGGCTGCTTCATTGCAGTGTTGGGTGTAACTGTTATATGTAGCTTGGTTGCAATGCGTCATCCTTTTTGAAGATGGCTGGATGTTTACAATGCTGTTTGTCATCCTTGGCTGCTCTCGCTAGTTTATGCCTGTGTCTCTTGGAGTGTACCAGTGGCAGCCAATTCTCATGCAAGGTGTTCTGTTGGTTTGCTTCTGCTGTGTTGCTATATCTGCAATAGAGGAGCTTGGTGGAGCATGTTCTGGTGGCATTTGTCACCTCTGCTGAGTGAATATGGTTTGCTAGACTGGTCATGGCCTTCTACTGATACTGGCCTCTGAGCTGGTAAGTATGTATGTTGTTGGTTGGAAGCAGTGTTCTGCTGGCTAGCTGCTGGACTTATTCTAGTGTTGCCACCCACTCCAGCCGTTTTCTGTAAGGTACACTGCAGGTTGTGGTATGCTGTTATGGGCTCTCTTGGGTGTTGCTGCTAAATGCAGCATTGCTCTGGAGTTGGTTGCTGCTATATGCAGCTTGGTATGCTGTGCTTCTTGAAGCTGGCGGGAACTATGGTTTGCTAGGGTTGGACTTTCTTCTCTGGCCTGTTACTTATGGCTTACATGCGGGGCCCTGTTTGGGGTTGCCTTTGTTTGTTGGCGTACTGCTGTGCTGTCTTGTTGGGGCTTTGTTTGCCTGGTTTGGGTGAGGCTCCCTCCCCATACTCTGTCGGTACTCTTCTGCCAAGGGTGCAGGTTTGGTGTGCTGGTAATGATATGCGGATGGGTTTGTTGGGGCTTTGTTTGCCTGGGTGAGGTTCTCTCCCCATGTCCAGACTGTATGCTCCATATTGGTTATTCTGCAGGTCTAATTCGGTTGGCCTCTTTGTCTGCTAGTGATGATATGCGGATGGTTTCACATGGTTGCTTGGCATAGGGACCCATTTGGGTGGGGTACTCTCCCCAAATGTATTGCATGTTGCTGTGCTGAGCAGCCAGTTTGCTTTTCAGGATGGCCAGTTTGTTGATGAGGTTTGTCTTCACTGCTGCTATCCTCTCTTGATGGAAAGCATGTTGCTGGTTCATGTATGGTGGCAGTTACTGGTCGGTTTTACCTATAATTGCTGCAAATCTGTTGGGTTGGAAGGAGATCCATCTCTATGATGTTGCTGGTTTTTGGGTTCCTGGCAAATGTTTCTATGTCTGCTAGGTTGGTTTTTATGTATGTTTATTGCCATAAGGCTTTGATGCTTGTTCAAGGGAGCATGTTCCCTTTGTGTTCAAGGGAGTCTGTTCCCTTTGCTTTCTGCAAGCTTGTCTTGCTAAGGTTTGCTCCAGGGAATTTGTTCCCTTAGCCTGGCTATGTATGTTTTTATGTACTGCTGGTTTCCAGCTTGTTCCGCAAGCTTGTCTTGCTCTTTTTGATCTATACAATTCTTACATTTGATTTAAAAAAAGAAAAAAGAAAAAAGAAAGAGCTCTCAAGCTGGAGTAGGTTGTGAGTTGGCCTCCTCCCTAGCTAAATTGTCTACTGCGTTGCAAGGAATTTTGTCTCCCGGTCACTGCTGGTTTTTGGTCCTCCTAGCAGATCATTAACTGCTAGTTTGTTCCTTGCTGTATGTTTATTGCCGCTCGGCTTTGATATTTGATCAAGGGAGCATGTTCCCTTTGCTGTTAATGTAAGCTTGTCTTGCTATGGTTTGTTCAAGGGAGTCTGTCCCTTTGCCTGGATATGTAAGTCCCTATGTATTGCTGGTTTCCAACTTGTACTGCAAGCTTGTCTTGCTATTTTGGATCTATACAATTCTTACATTTGATAAAAAAAAAAAAGCTCTTAAGCAAGAAAAAGATCTTAGTTGTAGCTGCAGTAGAGAGAGAATCTAGAGAGAGATGCTCTCCTTCAATTTGAAGTTTTCTCCTCCCGATGGTGCTCTGCAGCTCCTGTGTACCCGATTGAAGCCTCTTTCTTCCTTGGCCACTTACGTGGCCGTCTATGGCAAGCAATCAGTGTCTCTCCTCTCTTCGATTCAAAAGAAATGAAAATCTGAGGAGTCTTTGTGCCATCTAGCTTTGTTTTTGGCATCTAAAGCCCTCTTTGTCTCCAATCCCCATATCCTCAAGCAGAATTCAAATAATCGATCTAGGGTTGTGCGATCTCCCCATCCTAAAAAGTGTGTTATGGTGGTAGCTTGTCCAGATGTCGGCTGTTTGGTTGACGATCCTTCCACCCTTGAAGACGCCTTTAGTGGTAGTTCGTCCATGACCCTTGCTTTTGCCATGGTTTCTGCCGCTGCTTGCATCTCTAGGATCTTTTGTCCACCTGGTTTTAGTGCTTTGTTTATCTCTGCCAACTCAGGTACACTCTCTGTATCCAATGTTGGGCTTTTGAGACTCTGGTTTTCCCGATCTAGGAGTGGTAGGTGTTGTTCTACCCCTCACTCTTGTTCGTTGGTGTTGCTTGTTTGAGGGGCTAGTGCCCTAGCGCATCATGAGGTGGTTTTCCTCATGATTGATATGTTGTTCCTCTGGTTTTGAGGCCAGTATCCTGTGAAGCTGGTCTTCTCTGTTTATTTTGTTAATATGTTCCTCTTTTTAGCTATGTGCTGTTGCAATCTTGGATATGTTGGGTTTGTGTAGCTATCTGGTGTTGGTGGCTACTTTTTTCTGCAGTGTTTGTTTGCTCCTTCACTACATAGCTTAGTCCTGGATAATTTTGGTTTGTTGGAGGATGCCTCATCGTTCTGGATGTTTGTTGTTGGGATTCTTTTTTGAGGCTTGCTATGATTGTGCTGGCCTTGTTGTCATGGGTCTGATTGCTGTCTCCTGATACATGTCCCTGCTTGATATGTGATTAGTAGCTGCTATTGATCCTTTCCACTTGCTAGAGCTGTTTGTGCCTTCCTTCTCTGATCTGTTGCTTCTGGCATATGCTAGTTTGGCTTAGGTGCTGTTGAAGGCTCTCTCTCAGGGTCCCCTTGGATGGGGTCTTGTTTGTTGGTCACTCCTGATGGGTGGAAGAGGTTACTGGTGTTTTATTGCTGCTCCCTTGTCGTCCCTGCCACTAAGGGGACTCTCATCCCTTGCATGTACCTATGGGAGTGCAGGTTGCGGCTTCTAGGAATGGTCTTTGGCTTCATTGGTTACTTCATCCTTCGCTAGAGTGGACTTGCTTAGCTTATTCTTCATTGTGTTCTAGTGAAGGTTATTTCTGGGTCTGTGCTATCTCTGCTTCTGTGGAGTTGGTTTGTTTGCTGGAGTCGCGTGCTATTAGCTATATACTCTAGTGATCTTGTGCTGGCTTACTCTGTTGCTCTCAGTAGTTGGTGTCGGTTTGTAATTGCAATGATGATTGTCTTCTGAAGTTAAGGGATATGCTTAGTGAGTCTGCTGTCTTTCGGTGGTGTGAGTTCTATGTTGGGGTGTTGATAAACCTTTATTTGGTTTCTTCATCCTGCTGGTCCTACTGATTGATTTTGGTGGAGTCTCTTTACCTGCCATCTCTGTATAGATTTCTGGTTGATGACCATCTGGTCGGTTCTGCTCCCATTGTGAGTTGCTGGTTGCTATGACTACTTTGTTTGAGAGCAGTTGTGGGCATGCTGCTGTTTTGTTGGGACTTTGTCTGTCTGGGTGAGGCTCTCTCCCCATGTTCAGACTGTATGCTGCAGGTCTGATTCGGCTGGCTTTTCTAGATAGCTGCTCTGGACCCCAACAGTTTGGTTGAGGCTCTCTCCCCACATGTTTGGACTGCTGGTTCTCTGTCATTACTCTGCTGCCAATGGTGCAGGTTTGCTCTGCTGGTGATGATATGTGGATGGTTTCACATGACTGCTTGGTATAGGGATCCATTTGGGTGAGGTTCTCTCCCTAAATATCCGGTCCCCTTGCATGTTTGTTGTGCTGAGAAGCTGGTTTGCTTTAAGGATAGTCGGCTTGTTAATGAGGCAGATGCTCCTTTGTCTGCTAGGTTGTAGTAGCCATTCGCTTGCTACCTTACTGTTTTGCAGGTGTGACTTGGGTGCTGGTGTGATTCCTGGTCCCCTGCTTGGGTATTTGAATTGATGACATATTCCTGCGCCTCTTACTGAAATGGTTTTGGTTTGCTGGTCTTCCTTATGGGTGAAGACTGCTCCAGAATGCTGTTGGTGAGTATTCGCTAATGTGTGGAGTCCTGCTGCAATGGATGCTTATTGCGGGGCCTGTTTGGGTGAGGCTCTCTCCCCAAATGTTCCCCCCTGTTATCATATTGCTGCTTTGATTGGGGCTTTGCCTGTCTGGGTGAGGTTCTCTCCCCATGACCAGCCTATACGCCTTTTTGTTCCATATTGGTTCTTCTGCAACACCTGAGATGTTGCCTTTGCCCAGTTAGGACGTTGCGATCTTGGTTCTTCCCTATTGGGTTTGCTTGTTGGTATGCTGGAATGGATTGTGTATTCTGGCACCTTTGTACTGGTTTGTGCTGCTCTTGTGACTTGTGCCCTCTGGGCTTGCAGAAGCTGATGCTATGGGTAGACTGTCAAGGTTGCCTATGTTTGTTGCTGTCTGTTGCTTTGTTAGGGCTTCGTCTATTTGGGTGAGGTTCTCTCCAGACTGTTTAGTCTGCTGGAGCTGATGTGTGGCTGGTTCATTACTCTTGATTGGTAAAGGGATTTAGTTGGGTGAGGCTATCTCCCCAAATGCTTGGTTCCCTTGTCTGCTGTTGTTATGGAGCAGCTGGTTTGTATTTGTAGATCGTTGGTTTGTTGCAAGTTTTGTTGGTGCAGTCATGCGTGATTACTGCTGGGTTTATGCCTGCACTGCAATCCATATTTTTTGATTTGTGGATAGTCGGTTTGTTGATGAGATGGTTTTGTCAGCTGCTGCTATCCTTCTCTTCCTGGCAAGAATGCTGTTGGTTCATGCGTGGTTGCAGTTACTGGTTGGATATGCCTGTCATTGCTACCAATCTTCTGGGTTGGAAGGATATCCATCTCTCTGCTGCCGTCGGTTCTTGAATTTCCAGGCAGATGCTTCTTTGTCTGCTAGGTCTGATTCAGCTGGCCTCTATTTGGGTGAGGTTCTCTCTCCAAGGCATGTTGCTGGTTCCTGTGTGGTGGAAGCTACAAGTAGGCTTATGTTGGAGGTTCTACCTATTATCGCTGCAGATCTGCTAGGTTGGAAGGAGATCCACCTTTCTAATACTGCTGGTTTTTTTAGGCTTCTAGGCAGATGCTTCTTTGCCTAATAGGATGGTTCTAATGTATCATTATTGCTATATGGCTTTGATGCTTGTTCAAGGGAGCCTGTTCCCTTTGATTTTAGGTTGTACAAGGGAGGTTATTCCCTTTACTTTCTGTTCCGCAAGCTTGTCTTGCTATGGCTTGTTCAAGGGAGTCTGTTCCCTTTGCCTGGATATGTATGTCTATTTGTACTGCTGGTTTCCAGCTTGTTTCGCAAGCTTGTCTTGCTATTTTTGATCTATACAATTCTTACATTTGATAAAAAAAAAAAAAAGAACTCTCAAGCGAATCAAGAAAGAGCTCTCAGTCAGCCAGATAGAGAGAGAATTTAGAGAGATGCTCTCCTTCCCCTAAAGTTTCTCCTCTTGATTATTCTGCTGGTGAGCTCTGTGAGCCCTTTCTTCGCGCTTCCTATGGTCATTCCAAAATCGGCGCCTCTGTTCAAGCAAACAGCGAGCGTGCGATGGGTCTCTCTCAAAACCCTAACGGGTATATGGCTTGAAGTTTTCGATGATGGGGATTTTGCTGGCAAATCTATGGCTCCTCCCTCCGACGAGTTAGATGGCCCCACACGCTTGTCGGGGTTGCTCTATCCTGTTGAAGATTGTCTTGGAGTTAGCGTACATCATGTCTCCCTCACAACCCTAATGGGTGTTTGGGCTACTGGTTCTGATGCAAGGGATTTTGCTGATGAATTGTGGCTCCTTTCTTTTCTGCAGACGAATTAGATGGAGGTTTGAATTCTTTCCCTCCACCCTTTTTTGACAAGGATCTGCTTTTTGTTTAGCCTGATGGGGTCTCTAGCTCCTCTTCTATTCATATTCAAGCTACTCTTACCATCATCGTTGGCGTTGATTTCTCCGTTGACATTGTTGGTGCTAGGTTTTTTGATGATTTTGGTACCTGGGTTATTGCTCTACAACTTCTCATCAGAGCTTCTGGCCATGGTAGGGTTTCTCTTACCTTCCCATCACTGTAATGCTATCTCTCTGGTGTATCAGAGGGCCCGCTTGCCTTCTAGCATAGCATGGGGTCGTGCACCTCATGTCTTGGTGTTATAGTTTGCTGTTTTATCGACTTTACATCCTGTTATGTATATGTCCTGCTCCTCCTCTTGGCTATGTTGTTGTTGGGCTGCTGTTTGGGTAGTCTTTATTACTGGATGGCCGGGTGGAATCTATTTGTTCTGCTGATTTGGATGTCGTAGATGCTCCATCTATTGGATAGCTACGTTGAGCTTGTATGCAGCTTAACTGCAGATGCAGTTGCATGTTTGCTGGAGTTGATGCTAGCTTTCCTTCTTAGCTTGTGTTATGTAGGTTAGTTTGCTTGTTGCTGCTATATGTAGCCTGGTATGCTGTACTTTTTTAAGCTGGCTGGATTTATGGTTTGCTAGAGTTGCTGTGTTTTCTTCTCTAGCTTGTTGCTTCTGGCTTAATGCCAAGATTGGTTTATGTTCTATTGGGGTTCTCTTATCAAGGTTGCCTTTGGGTTTCTGTCTATCCTTCATTCCTGCTATGTTGAAGTGGTTGGTGATGTATTGCGGCTACTCCTTGGTCTGTGATTGATGTCCCTACTACTCAGGGGTCTCTCCTCCTCTGCATGTTTCCCCTGCTATTGGGTGTGCAGGTTGCAGCTGCCGTCAGCATGCTACTTTCCTATATTGCAAGAGTGACCTGGTTGATGATCTCCTCAATTGGGTAGGGGCTGCTTGATCTCAGTACTTCCCTGCATTCTGTGTAGGAGGTTTGCTGCTGCGTGGTCCCTAGTTCCCTTATTGGGTCTCTATTTTGTTGGCTCATTCATGTTGCTTATTGCTGGAATGGTCTTGGTTTGATTGTCTTCATTGTGGATGGAGGCTGTTTATCTCGGTGCCTTTTCCTTGCATGAGTGTTGGTTGGGTCTCTTCCTGTTGTATATACCATCCTGGGTGTTGCTGCTTTGATGCATTTTATATGCTATCTTGCTGTTTGTTTGGTGTTGATGGCTTGTATACTTGCAGATATGTTGTTGCAGGTGTCTGCTGGTTGCTGGTTGGGTAGTTTGTGGAGTAGGCTGCTGCACTAGTGTTGGTGCTCCCTCTCTTCCGTGCTTGTACAGGTTCAGGTCGCTGCCTACAATGCCATCTGTTGTCTGGGCTACGCTTTTGATTTTACGCATGTTTGCTAAATTTATTTAGCTTGCTAGACTGTTATTTTTGTTTCAGGGAGCCTGTTCCCTTCTGTTCAAGGGAGTCTGTTCCCTTTCACTAGTTTGTATATGCCTGTACATATGACTTGCTGGTCTCCAACTATGTTTTTTGATCTATAAAACTTTCTTACATTTGATCAAAAAAAAAGAGCTCTCAAGCCCCTCTGCCTTAGGGCTGTGGAGTGATCTGTTCACCAGCATTGTAGCTTCGATTTTTGGTTTGCACTCTTGGGTTTTTCTGATGATGCATGGGGACGGGGTAGGACATTTCCTGCTCCTTCTTCTCTTTATGTCACTATATGATGATATGTTAGAGGGCTTCAAAGCCCTCTACCCCAACATGACGCTTTTCACCTCATGTAGTTTGGGTTTTGTGGTCCTTGTGGCCAGTTGCTAATATTGTCTATGCCTTTTGCTCATGGATGGTAAAAAGTCCCTTTTGTATGCTGGAGCTATCGTGCTCGGCTGGTTGTTGGTCTTTTGGTTGTTGTTGCTGTCATCTTTATGTGCTAGTTTAGCTTGCTGCTGCAGTTCTTTTCACTTTGTTCTGTCTCTAATTCCCCTTCTATTGACTAGGTTGCTGGAGTGGATGGTTTTCTGAGGTTGTTGTGTAGCTCTAATAGCATAGAGTCCAGCCTTCTTATATTGGATCCTCGTGTCCAGTTTCTGGTTTTGTTCTTAGTCTGCCTGCTGCTGTTTGTGACTACATTGATGTTTATCTTTTGGAGATAAGGGATATGCTTAGTGGGTCTGTTGTCTTTCGGTGGTGTGAACCTTATGTTAGGATGTTGGTAAGCCACTAGTTTCTTCATCTTGTTGTTCCTGCTGATTGATTTTTGCAGGGTCTGCTTTGCCTGTCGTCTCTGTATAGACTGCTTATTGATGGCCATTTGGTCGGTTCTGTTCACATCATGAGTTGCTGGTTTTGGCTGTTGTAGGTGCGAATTTGGAAATTTATGGAGTCTTGCCTGGTGAAGGATTCCTTTGCCTGTTGTGGGGACCTGTTTAGGTGAGGCTCTCTCCCTAAATGCTCCCCCCCCCCTCCGGTTATGCCATGCTCTTTGCAGCTGGATTGTTAGTTTGATTGTTGCTGCTATATGCAGCCTGATGTTCCCTCTGATTGCACGGATGGTTGGAGGACTTTCGAGTGCTGCTTCACGCAACATGGTTTGTTGGACTCTGTCTTTGGTATGCTGTGGACTGTCTGCTAAAGGTCCTCTTGGGTTTTCCTTAGCCTGGTTCACACTTCATTTCCTTTGCAAGATGCTACTACTACTGACTGCTGGGTGTTGGCTATGGCTTGTTTGTGCTGACTGTCTCTGTGTTGGGAAGTCCTGGCTGGTATGCCTAGGCCTCTCCTTGCTGCCTGAAGCTTTTCTTCCTTGCTGGATGCTCTTCATGTTCAGGGTGTGCAGGCCAGTCTGATATGTCTGACTGCCTCGTCTGAATTGGTTGGTCCCATCTTCATGCAAGTTGCTGTAAGGGTATCTGGTTCTAGCCTTGCTATGCTTCCCAACTGCTTGTTTCTGGCTGTTATGGGTTGTCACTGCCATTGCTGCTCACTTTGTTTGTTTTCAATGCCTCCTTTCCTGTTTGGGAGGCATGCTGCTACTGAATGCTTTCTGGGGTTAATTCTGTAACTTTTGCTCTACCTGGCTGCTTTACTTGTATGCTACTGGGTTTGAAGGAGCTCCATGTGCTCCCATTAGTGTTGTTCTACTAAGCTTGTGTGCTTTTGCTGCTGGCTCTGTTGCTCATGCTAGGTTGCTATATGGTCATGATCTTTTTGGATAGTTGTTCAATGTTGTAGGCAATGCTTTGTCTTGTGATGCTGGTTGGGTCAACTGCCTGATTGGTTTGCTGCCGATTGCATTGTTAGATGCTGGGGTTTAATTAATGGGTTTTTGGCGCCTGCTTGCAGATTTTGTTGCTTGCTGGTTTTGATATCTTTGTTTAGGGAGCATATTCCCTATTGGGTTGTATTTATTTGATCAAGGGAACCTGTTCCCTTTGCTTGCTTATATGTGCATGCTTGTATATCTGACTTGCTGGTTTCCAACTTTGTATCACTTTTGATCTATACAATTTCTTACATTTGATCAATAAAAAAAGAAGAAGAAAGAGCTCTCAAGCTTGTTGTGTTGCCTCTGGTTTCTCATTGCTGCTCAGGTGTTTTGGCTCTTGGCTTCTTGCTGTTCAGCCATGCTACTGGATTTGTTACTGCTTGCATGCATGTTATGCTGGCAAGCCTGTCGACTGCTTGTTGGGTTGCTCTCTCACTGTCAGCTGCCTACAGAGTTTTGTGTTTTGTCCTGCTGGTTTTGCAAGTTCTCTAGCTGCTTGCTCATTGGATTGCTGGAGTCATGGGTCAATGTTCTTTAGCTGAATTGAAGCTTCTGGCTGTTATTGGCGCTTATGTGCTGGTTAATGTTCTTTAGCTGAATTGAAGCTTCTGGCTGTTATTGGCGCTTATGTGCTGGTTTATGCTACTTGGTGGCTATGTTTTCTTTGTAGTTTTTGTTGTTCCTTTAAGCTCGCTGGTTGTGCTAATTTGATAGTTTGCTTGTTTAAAGGAGTTTGTTCCCTTTGTCCGTTGTATGTACATGCCTGTATATTCTGACTCGCTGGTTTCCAGCTGTGTTTCACTTTTGATCTATACAAATTCTTACATTTGATCAAAAAAGGAAAGAGCTCTCAGGCTGAGGGCTTACATTTATTTTGGCTAGGAGTGAGCATTTTTTATTGGCTGGTTTCTCTCTTGGTTATTGTGGATTATTGTGGTCTTTATTCGCTATAGGTGGTTGCTTTTGGATGTTTTAGCTGTTCATCTAGCTGGTTCCTGTTAATCTATCGTGTTAGGGTGTGGGTGTTCTATTTGGTTTGTTGTCATGGTTACTGCTGCAACTGCTTCCTTCCTGTTATCCTCAACGGTTTGCTGACTTAATGCTCGGTAAAGATGCATGGCCTTGCATGGCTAGCCTTTTGTTAGGAGCATGTTCCCTTTTCTGTTTATATCTGTTTTCCCTTGTTCTGGGATTTTGTTCCTCTTATGTTCTGTACATGTATTTGAACTTGCTGGTTCTACAGCACGGTTACTTTTGATCTTAATATATACTTACATTCTGATAAATAAATAAAAACAAGAGCTCTCAGTTTGTGCTTTCCTCAGCAGATAAGCACAATGGAGAGGATGTTTCCTCCCATGAGACTTCGGATTTTCGAGAATGTTGCTTGGATCTTGGTCTTCATGATGTAAATTATACTGGTTGTTATTTTAACTAGACTAACAATTTTGTTTGGAGCAAGCTTGATTGGGTTCTGATCAACCCCTCATGGTCTTCATTGCAGCGTCTGACTTATGTTCACTTTGGCACACCAGCTGCTTTTACATATCACTCTCATGCAGAAGTCCATCTAGACCAGTATGTGCAGGGTAGACATAATTTTAAATTCTTCAACATATGGACTTCATACGATTAGTTCTAGGAGGTGGTCTCCAGTAATTGATCCTCTCCTGTTTATGGCACTCCTATGTATATCCTTTGTCGCAGGCTAAAGCTTCTGAAAAGGCACTTGAAGGAGCTCAACCATCTCTACTTTAGCCATATTTCAGAGCGAGTCTCACGTCTTCAATCTAAGTTAGAGGTTAATCAATCTGTTTTGCAGCAAAACAGGGATAACCAGCTCTTGTTTGAGCAGGACCGACTCCTTTGCTTAAAATTGACAAATTTGAAGTTTGCAGAAAAGCAATTTTTTAGTCAAAAGATCAAATGCAAGTTCCTTAAGGATAGTGACAAAGGCTTCAGGTTCTTTCATGCTCTCATGAGTCAGAATCATCGGAGGAATTTTATTCCAGCCATTATGTGTAGTCATGGTTGTCTTAACACCTCCTTGAAGAAAGTGGGGGCTGAATTTGTGAATTATTACTAATAGCTGCTTGGCATATCCAAAACCACAATTCCCCTTGACAGTGCAGTCACCCGCTGTGGTCCTTGCCTTTCTTCAAGTTCTCATGACCTCCTACTTTCTCTGGTATCACATGAGGACATTCGGAAGGCAGTCTTCAGTATTTGGAATGACAAAGCTCCCGGCCCTGATGGTTACTCTTCCTTCTTCTTCAGGCACGCCTGGAATGTTATTGGGGGGGGATTTTTGTGCTGCAGTCCAGAATTTCTTCCATTCTAGAAGGCTCCTTAAGCAGATTAACCATTCCATTATTGCTTTGGCCCCAAATCAGCTAATGTTTCTTCTACATCTGATTTCAGGCTAATCTCATGTCGTAATGTGATCTATAAGGTGATTGCAAAGATTTTGGTTGGTCGGCTCACTAAGGTTTTAACGGACATTGTTAGTCCCATGCAGAATGCTTTCTTGGGAGGTAAGCTTATGAGTGACAATATTAATCCTTTCCAGGAACTCCTTAGGCAGTATGGCAGAAAGCGTTCGTCTCCCCGCAGTCTGCTGAAAGTGGATTTTAAAAAGGCCTTTGACTCTGTCCAGTGGGAGTTCTTGGAAAATCTTCTTCGATATCTTGGCTTTCCAGATAGATTTGTTTTTCTTGTTATGCAATGTGTCTCCACAACCTTTTTCTCTGTTGCAGTGAATGGTGACCTCCATGGGTTTTTCCAAGGGAAAGGTGGTGTTAGACAAAATGACCCTTTATCCCCTTATCTCTTTATTTGCTGCATGGAATATTTCTCCATGATGCTCAAACTGGCCTCCCAACAGGTGGGATTTCATTTTCATCCAAAGTGTGGGGTTCAGGGCATCAGTCACCTTGCTTTTGCGGATGATGTTTTACTTCTCCCCCGTGGTGACTCCTCTTCAGTTCATTACATCCTTCAACAGCTCACACTCTTCAGCCAAACTTCAGGTTTGGATATAAATCCGCAAAAATCATCCTTCTTTGGGGGAGCTATTAATGCTCAAAAGCAATCCATTCTTTCAGCTTCTGGCTTTAGAGAATGGAGTTTTCCTTTCACCTACCTTGGGGCCCCCCTGAGTCCTCATAGGCTGCTAGCTAGCCAGTTCTCATCGCTTCTACAAGATTTGGAGTTGTCTGTCTAAGGATGGATTGGCAAACATCTCACATATGCTGGGAGACTGGAGCTTCTTCGGTCTGTTCTTTTTGGAAAGGTTCATTTCTAGTTGAATATTTTCCCCATGCCGGCAACTGTGATCATAAATATCATTAGTATCTGCAGAAACTTCTTATGGACTGGTGATGTTAGGAGAAGTACTTCTTCTTTGGTTGCCTAGAAATCTATTTACATGCCTAAGACAGAAGGAGGTCTTGGCGTCTTTGATCTCAAAGCCCATAACAAAAGCTTCCTTGCCAAGCAGCTCTGGAACATTCATCTCAAAACAGATCATGTCTGGATTTGTTGGGTGCACCATTTCTACTTGAGCAGTGGCACCATTTGGACTGTCCCTGCCCACCACTCTTCCTCCCCAATATGGAAGTCTATTATATCTGTTAAGGACCTTATCTCTCAGCACTATGGGAACTCAAGGACAGAATAATGAAGGTCCTTTTCTAGCTAATGCCTATAACTTCTTTCGATCGGTAGGTTAACCAATCTCATGGGACAGAATAGTTTGGGAACAGTGGTTTTTGCCTAAATACAGCTTCATTCTATGGTTAACTGTCTTGGGAAAGCTTCGAACCCGTGACAGATTGAGGTTCATTCCTTTTGATCCCACCTGTGTGTTCTGTAGACAGGAGGAGGAGTCCCATAGTCATCTGTTCTTTATGTGTGACTGGACATGTCGTATGTGGGTTAAGATAAAATCCTAGCTGCGGATTAGCAGAAGCATGATGACTTTGAACAGTGCTCTTCGAGGGTTGCATCTTAAGAAGAAAAGCCTTGAGGCTCGGATGAGAAGAGTTCCTTGAGCATCACGGTGTATGTCATCTGGGAGGAAAGAAACAAGCGGGTCTTTGAGGGGAAAACCAGGGAAGTTGATGCAGTCTTCAGGAGGTTCCAAATCCTGTTTTATATAATTTTTCATTTTCACGAGAAGGATCATTCCTTTCTGCATGTAGGCTGATGAGTGTTGTAATGGTCATGGGAGCTCTTTGCTTACTGATCTGCTTGGACGTTCAGGTTTTGGTTGCTGGTGCTGGTGGTTAGTGGATTCAAGTATGTGCTGCTGCCATTCATATTTTGCATAGATAAGGATGGTTTGTTTGTGATGGTAGCTGGTTTCTCTTCTGCTTGGTTATCCTCGGCACCTATAGTCTTTGGGTTCCCAAGATAACCAATGTTTTGCTCTTTTTGGGTTGTATTTATTTTCTTGTGCTTACTGGGAGTCTGTTCCCGTAAGCTTTGCTTTGTACATGTGTATATATGGCTTGCTGGTTCCCCAACTCGTCTAATTTTGATCTATAAAATTTCTTACATTTGATAAAAAAAAAAAAGAGCTCTCAGTCAAAACACAAAGGGGGTCTGGCGGTCCTTAACATCAAAACCAGAAATGACAGCTTCTTTGCCAAGCAGCTATGGAACATTCATTTGAAATCGGACTCTCTTTGGATTTGATGGGTAGATCATTACTACATTCCTCATACCTCTATCTGGTTCTCTGATGCTAAGAAGACAGCTTCTCCACTTTGGAAGTCAATCTTCTCTCTCCGTAACAAAATGATTGAGCAATGTGGAGGGATTCCTGCAGTGCAAAAAATGCTCTCAAGCTGGCACTCTGGATCGAGGTCTTTTACAGCCAATGCATATGATTTCTTTAGATATAAAGTTGATCATGTCCAGTGGGCTAGTGTGGTTTGGGAACAGCGGTCTCTTCTAAGGAACAGCTTCTCCTTATGGCTGGCGATGTTAGGCAAGTTGAGAACAAGGGACAGACTCCAGTTTATCTCCTCTGATCCTCTATGCCCTCTTTGTCAGAATACAAGTGAATCCCATGCGCATCTCTTCTTCAGTTATGCTTGGTCGTCTTCTCTTTGGGGTAAAGCTAGATACTAGCTCAAGATTCATAGTAGTATGCCTACCTTAAACAGAGTCATTCGGTATGAACCTATATAGACATAGTACCTCGGCCAACTTCTTCCTTTTAGCCAAGCGTGAGGTCTACGTTATGCCTTCCCCCTACCAACGGTTCTTAACCTATATGGACATAGTACCTCGCTGAACAACACTCTGTTCATCATACATTATCAAGTAACACAAAACATCTACGTATATTCATCTACCAAGGTTTTTCCCCAATCATCACTTTCAATACCAACTCCAAACATTATCACAATCATACAATCTTACATTCACATTTGTATAATGACAGTGTATCTACACAAGTAATAACAATTCTACAACACATAAAGATTCTATTTCATTTTTTTTATCACAAGTATAGTCACCAAATCATGCTGTAACCTATTTCCATTTACTTGAATTGTTCTCACGTAACTCATCAATCTCACAGCAGAATTCAAGTATGAACCTCAACATAATTTCAGTTCTAGCACACAAAATGTTCTTAGCAATCTAGCAGAATCACACTTTATGCATTTCATCATTTCTTTACACATTTCATGTAAGTTCTTTAATTATATGTGAAAAATCAAAGCATCAATCATCCACATCTAGTCTATTTTAGTTTGAATAAGATCTTAGGAGTTCAACAAGGTCATTTTCATGCATTTCATCACACAACACATTCTATCTAGCCCTTTAGCTATGGTCGACCCTCTACCAAGTTTTGTTCATTCAATTTCAATCATGTTCTTTCAAAGAGTGGTCTGTAAATGAGTCTTTTCTTCCTTAGTGTTCTGCCTAGGTCTCTTTTGTTTCTCTTTGGTTACAAGTTTTTGAGCTAAGGTGTAAGAACACTTCTCCCCCACTCTAGGTTTTTCCCCTTTTTTCTCCCTATCCAAACTGTGAGGTATTTTTCAGTCCAGAAATGAAATTAACCTTATCTTATGTTTTTAACAAGCTCCTAGTGTAGATTTCGGTGGTATATTCTTTTCTTTTGTCTGATTTTCTTCTTCCATTCTTCTACTATCCAGCCGGCTTGTTACATTTCCTCTCCTTCCATGTTTTTAGCCCTTTAACCTCACTCTCTAGTTCTCCCTTTCACCCACACAATCACTGAAGGGGACATGCAGTTGTATTTGGTTCAGTATTCCGTGGAGAAGGGGCAGAGGAGCAAAAGCATGCAGCCGGACACATGCAGCTGCTGCAGCCGGTCCTTGGAAAGAGGAAGCGTCCTCTTCCCTTTCCCTTTCTTGCATTTATACCCCGCTCTTAAATGAGGTGTGGTGTTTTGGTGTTGGACAAGGCTATTCTTGTCCTTTTTTTGGGTTATTTGGGTCTGGTTTCTACTCTCATTCTCCCATAGGATAGGCCAACCTTCTTCCTCCATGTTTTTCTTTAAGGCTGGTCGGTTCATGTCTCTCAATTCCACTTAGAATTGGCTGGCCGGGGACTAATTTTTTGTCGGGTTTTACAAAACGTATGGATTTGTCAGTGCACATAGTCGTCGTTGACTCAGAAATCATCAACGAAAACTATGTCGCTACCGATTCAGAAATCGACAGCAATAGTAGAGTCGTTTCTAGCTTTACTTTTTTTTTGTTAGGTGTTTATATTTTCCCCTCTCAATATAAATTTCATCCTCAAAATTAAAAGGACTCGTATTGATAGTGCCTTCAGATTCTCAGAGCAAATACCACAGTAACCGACTCTAGGTCGTCTATCAGGAAATTCTCTACGTATATTCATCTACCAAGGTTTTTCCCCAATCATCACTTTCAATACCAACTCCAAAAATTATCACAATCATACAATCTTACATTCACATTTGTATCATGGCAGTGTATCTACACAAGTAATAACAATTCTACAACACATAAAGATTCTATTTCATTTTTTTATCTCAAGTATAGTCACCAAATCATGCTGCAACCTATTTCCATTTACTTGAACTGTTCTCACATAACTCATCAATCTCACAGCAGAATTCAAGTATGAACCTCAACATAATTTCAGTTCGAGCACACAAAATGTTCTTAGCAATCCAGCAGAATCACACTTCATGCATTTCATTATTTCTTTACACATTTCATGTAAGCTCTTCAATCATATGTGAAAAATCAAAGCATCAATCATCCACATGCATTCTGTTTTAGTTTGAATAAGATCTTAGGAGTTCAACAAGGTCATTTTCATGCATTTCATCACATAACACATTATATCTAGCCCTTTACCTATGGCCGGTCCTCAACCAAGTTTTGTTCATTCAATTTCAACCATAAAATAAATACGCGAGAAAACCTCCAATTTCTTCTTCTTCTTTTGGGTGTGGGTCTAGCCCATCCTAGACCCAACAGGCCTAGCCGGGTCACTGGCCCAAACCAGTGACCTAGTTGGGCACTGTTGTAGGCTGCATGCGTGAATTACTCATGCATGCACTGCACAGTGCGAAGGTAATTAAAATTACCTTCGCATAGTGCCAACACTAAATGAAATGCAAAACAGGGAGAAAAGAGAAATGGTCCTCTGGTTTCCTCTGTTTGTCCCTATTCTCTCTTATCCTTTTTTCTTTTTCTTTTTTCTTTCACCCCTTCTTTCTTTAGTTCGTGGCCTTTCTCTAGCTTTTATAAGGCCAGATAATGCTTGGTTTTGTAAGGCTTGGGGACCAAGGTGAGTGTTTTTCTGCCCTTGGATCTTGGGAGAAAGGTTTTCAACCCTTGATATGATCCTTCTAAAGTTTTTAAATGGGAAACAATGAGAAAGTTGAGCATTTTTCTGCAACTGACTGACCATATCAATATCGCCTGAGAACACCTGGACCTGGTATGGGGTGCATACCTTTTGACCAAACTCATTCTTGTTTGATTTGGAGGTGTATAGCTCTATATTTGATCATTTAAAAGTGTCCACTAAAACAACGTAATATTTGACACTATGTTTTTGGCTAATTAGGGACATGATGTTGTGGAGATCCATGGAGAAAATGGAATGTAAACGTTTGATATTATGGACATGGGATTGTAGAGAGAGTGTTTCTTAGTCGAATGGTAGTGGTTTCAACCTTGGACGTGGTCGGAAACGCTGCATTTAGCCGTCTGAAAGTACCCCCTCGACCAGCCAAAAATCAAAGAAGAAAAATAATAATACTTTAAACGGTGTCGTTTTGGCTAATTCCTGTAGATTAGGGTTTCCTTTTGATTTAGGGTCTATCAAGTTTCAAAGCAGTCCTTCATCTCTTGATTTCTTTCTATTTTATCCTTAATTTGCCTCCTTTTTTATGCAATTGTGTCCCTGTCAACTTCATTTGTCACCCCTGAATTTGAGTGTCGTTTACAAGTTAGTCCTTGATTTCCGATTTATTTAATTATCCCCCTGAATGACCACTAAACTTTCAATTTTTTCAATTTAACCCCTGATTTCTCACTAATTTCGGTCCCTCAAGTTGCGTGCAATTTGCAAGTTGATCCTTGGCTCACAGAAATTCAATTAATCCCCTATTTGCTCACCAAACTTTGATTTTATGCAATTAAGCCCCTGATTTGACTAAATTAGACTTTTCAAACTTCCAATTGAGTCCTTAACATCAGTTATTTCAAAATTGGCCTTCCAAGTTAATCTCTTTTTGCAATTAAAAAACCTTAATTAAATAGACAAACCTTCTTTAAAAACACATACACACACCGTGTTTTTGTTTAATTTTTTTAAAAAAACATGGGTAGCAATAACAATCATATCAACCATCATACTAAAATATAGAATAATACAAATAAACATGCACACATTTATGTTTACACAAACATCCTAAAAATATAAATAGAGAACATGAGTTTTTCAATTCAAATAAAGTTCTACCTAATCTATTACAAGGAAAAATGCAGCTTTAACTAAGGAACTGCTCCTGTCTCTGGACCCATTAGTCTTGGCTCCTGTCGCAAGCAAGACCCATCAGAATGGGTGATGGGTCCTGCCAAGGGCAGAACCCATTAGTAAAAAAAATTTAATTTTTTTCTTTTCTCTCATATAATTTGTTTCCATACAGTAAAGAAGAAATAAATTGATGAGAGTTTTTTAAATTGTTTAAAAGTTGGGTGATCATAATGTTTTTTCATTTGAGGATGTATTGAATTTTCCTATTAAGACATTGTTTTTGCGTTTCAAAAATTCTTTGAAAAAATTTGAAATTTTATAATTTTTTTCTCTAATATTATCATATTAAAGTTGATGGAGCTCTCAATAAATTTTTTATTCACATCATATACTTTATATATTTGTATTATATATGAGAATTTTTTAACAATAAAATTTATTAAAAAATAATTTATAAATATTATAATATAATATTATTTTGGGTAATAGAAGATATTTTAATTTTATAACATTAGTGTATGAGATTCAAAGTTTTATCAACGTTTCATTGTTTTTAGATTTTTTATTTAGTAGTTTTAAATTATATATATTATTAAATACATAAATAAATTATGTGTTAGGTCCTGCACTTAGCAAGACCTATTAGAGTTTAGTCCTGTTGGGGGCAGGATCCAAAATAGCTTTGGGCCCGGTTGCACAACAGGACCCAATAAGTTTGGGGACCCAAAAGCACTAGGTCCGGACCCAAAGCTAATGGCTCCTGCGTCAGGACCTAACTTACTTGGGTTTGGCGTCAGGACCCAAGACTTTTATTATAAGTAAAAGTCTTAATATTAAAATATTCTTATTTATGTTATAAATATTATTATTTTTATTATAATTAATATTATTAATATAATAGTGAATAAATTAAAAATATTCTTATTTTTATTATAAATATTCTTATTTTTATTATAATTAATGTTATTGATATTAAAAATATTTTTATTTGTATCATAAATATTATTATTATTATAATTCTCTTGGATCCAGTGTCATGACCCAAGGTTCTTGGGTCTTAGGTTTTTTGTGTTATAAATATTATTATTTTTATTATAATTAAAGGTATTAATATAAAAAATATAATTATTTGTGTTATAAATATTATTATTTTTATAATTAAAGGTATTAATATTAAAAATAGTATTATTTATGTTATAATTATTATTATTTTTATAATAATTAATAGTGTTAATATAAAAAAAATATTATTATTTGTGATATAAATAATATTATTTTTATTCTAATTAATAGTATTAATATTAAAAATAGTATTATTTGTGTTATAAATATTATAAGAACTTAGGTCAGGCTAGTTTAATATTATTAATATTATTATATTCATTAATATTATTAAATTTGTAAAAAATATTATTACTATAAAAAAACATAAAATTGATTTGAAGGGTAAAATCAATTACTATTATTATTATTATTAACTTGGGTCAGGCATCCCTTTCCAGACCCAAGAAACTTGAGATAGGAAAGGGGCCCCTCTCCCAAGGAGCTTGGGTGTGGCTGTAGCGCAAACTCAAATTCCTTGGGTCTTACAACCCCGCTAGACCCAAGATTATTGGTCCTTCGCCAGGACCTAAGGCTAATGTGTCCATCGTTAAGACCCAATGCTCTTGAGTCCTGCGTCAGGACTTAATTTATCTGGGCTTTAGCAGGACCCAATGTTCTTGGATCCGATGTCAAGACCCAATTCCCATGGGCCCGGCGTCAGGACCCAATTCCCATGGGTCCGGTGTGAGCATCCAAGGCTAATGGGTTCTGTGTCAAGACTTAAGATTCTAGTGTATTATGTTTCTAAATATAATTATTTGTATTATATATATTATTATTTTTATTATAATTAAAAGTATTAATATTAAAAGTAGTATTGTTTGTGCTATAGATATTATTATTTTTATTATAATTAATAAATTTGAAAAACATTATTATAAATATTAAAAAATAAGCATAGATTTGATTTGAAGTGTAAAATTAAAAATTATTATTATTGTTGTTATTATCAATAATAAATTTTAAAAAATATTAAAAAATTTAGCACACATGTTAAATTTATTATTAATATTATAAATATTATTGTTGGATCTGAAGTTGCAACCAAACTCAATACTTTTGAGTTCAATGTTACAATCAGACCTAACATTTTTAAATTTTAATTTTTTATGATATTTGCCAGCTAACTAGCAGAAAACTGAAGGACATCGAAATCCTCTAGTTTTCAATCCTGACAAAGAGGTTTGGGTTTTTTCTGATCATTCCAGGCGCACAAGAATCTGGGGATTATAAATCCCATCAGGCGTGAACTTAACCCCCACATGCTCATTCATATTATTATTCAAGGTTGTCATTTCCGTTTCGGTAAGTGTTTCGTTTTTTCAATTGGAATGGAATGTTTCAGTTTCGGAGTATTTCGGCGTGCCGTTTCAGGATTGTATTGTTCATATATATATATATATATATATATATATATATATATATATATAAAAAAAAAAAAAAAAAAAAAATAAAT
>Ga0307515_10005038_pt1 | contig 26897 bp, 39 predicted proteins | sample 17_EM_MG_FD_194513 | JGI IMG/M metagenome (GOLD analysis project Ga0307515, IMG submission 194513) | Populus trichocarpa ectomycorrhiza microbial communities from riparian zone in the Pacific Northwest, United States - 17_EM | ecosystem: Host-associated > Plants > Roots > Unclassified | place... | reverse complement strand
TCCTCACCCGCGTTGATAAGGCCTACCCCGCCAGGCCATATTTCCTGTGGGACCAGCCTTTGTGCGACAACGGTTGGGTCTCTCGTAACCCCAGCTATGGTGGAGATACCACATCCGACAATAACAGCAACAACAACGCGAACAGCGGAATCAGCGGAAACGGGAGTAGTAGTAGTGGATCCACCAAGAACAATAATGAAAACGCCAGGGTCGTTGCTGGTACCATCTCCCTGGCGACGTTTTTCACGCTCGCTGCCTGGCTCTTGACCTAAAACACAATGCATACCTACAGATCATTTATTTAGGTGTCCCCAGAGATTTGCGTTGTTTACCATCGGATGATCTCCCGAAACTCGCGATCGGTGAATCTGAATCAGTATTTTCAATACACGACACGACCGCAAGGGAGGAGGGTGCCAGCTCGTGGAGACCAGTGTTTTCCAAGATCGTGAAGAGAGTCCTGGATGGAACTGCCTGTTAAGCACTCAGGCTTCGACCGTATATTGTCAATTTTCACAATGCTTGCCGGTTACATCCAGTCAGTGGGATATCCCCCACCCAAACATCAGTGGAGACCCCACGATGTCAGACCCGGACGTGATGGTCCAAGAATTTAGATATTGATACGCTCTAAAATTACAAAGTCCCTAACCTATGGATACAACCGACCGAGGGAGGTATGATATCGATACGACTGTAAATAAATTTCACTATTGTGCACGCGTGCGACGCGCGTGTCGATGTGTCAAGTACAGCCATGTGAAGCAAGAAACACAACTTGAGGATAAACTGCAGACTAAAAAAAAAAGAAAAGAAGCACAGCAACTAGACCCCTCTTTCGTCCCGGCTTAGACGTTAAAAGTCGCCGAGGTCTATCTCTACATCGGCAATGGATGCTTCAAAACTATCGATCATGTCAGGAACGACCGAGGGGACCACCTTGGTGCTCTCTGGCTTTCTTGGCGTAACAGGTCTGGCCAATGACACATTAAACATGTAATCTTGGAGAGGACAGCAACCATCGCATACCTCGGAACATCGATCTTCAAAGCTGTCAGAGCCGATGGCGCGGGTGAGTTGCTTGCCCTTGTGGCGGCAACCAGTTTCCTCTCCCTCTTCCTCCTCTCCGCTTCCATTTGTTCTGCCTTCCGCGTCGCTTCTAGGTTTGCCCTCCGGTTCCGTTCGTTCACTTTGGCCATGATATCGTCGGCCGTGTCTTCGCGTTCCACTTCCGGGTTAGCCGCATTGAGCTCTGCAATTTGAGCATCTATTGATCTGACCTCGCCCAAGTCTTGTCGACGGAGCGCCAATGTCCTGGCCTGCGTGAGGCGTGACTTTTCCATGCGCACACTGGCGGCAGAGTGTTTGTTGGACATCATTTGCTTGCGGGCAAGCATCGCGCTGATGTCACTCTACAATTCGTATAAGCCTGAGGATCTAGAGACTGGAACTCGTGGGAGGTGTACCTCGGTGATGATCGCTGTGCTCAGCTTCGTCATCTCCTCCATCTTCTTGTTCAACTCCTTTTTTGTCGGTAGTTTCACCTTGTCGTGTTCCGCTGACTTGGTCAACCACTCGAATTCGCCCTAGACTAACAAGTGAACAACCGTCCAGAAGGGAGGGGGTTGAGACGTACTGCTTCGAATGGGCTATTGGATGTTCGATCCATGGCCCATTCCTTCGAGGAGCTCCCGTGTTTCAAAACGAAATTCTGGTTGAAGTTCTGCTCGTCCACCTTGTAGACCTTGGGGGTATCCACGAGGTCAACGACCTCGCAGATACGATAGACCGATTGGTTGTTATTAAGCCCTATGCAATATCTCACCCATGCCCCTATTCACGTTTGCGTTTGTCGGAAGGCTGCGGGAGCGGGAATATTGGAAGACGTACCTTTACAGAAATCAGCAAACCAAGGTGCGGCATAGTGCTTAACCAGGGTGGTACGGGTAATTTGGCACTTGGAAAGGTCATCACGAGTAACGGTTTCATCAGCCGCCGCGGACTGGCCATAGAGCTGTCGTTCGCGTTCTTCTTGTTCTTCAAACTTGCTAATCTGACCATCCTCTTCCTCTTCCGATTCTGTTTCCATTTCCATCGGTGATGATGACCTCTCACGCTTCGGAGAGTTGGTTTTTTTCTAGGGCAGGTGTCAGTGCCACCGAAACTGGTCATAAACTCGCCTAACCTTCTTCTTGTCACCCTTCGCCAGACGTTTCGCCCTGTATTCGTCGAGCTTCTGAGACTTCTCCTTGTTCCAACCCCGCGCAGCCTGAGATCCTGTGTCGCTCACTGCTAAGTCACAGTAATCCAATGTCCATGGATAGACGCGCACGTTTTGGAACTTTGGAGGTTTCCGCCTCTCCTCCTTTTTGGGCCTTGACCATCTGATCCAGGTTCCGCGCGTCTTGGAAACGCTGCATCTCCTCCAGCCGTTGCTCGAGGATACCCTCGCGTTCGATTTCAGGCATCACGAGCAACCTTGAAGGTAGCTCAGTCGTCGATCACAATGGCGCGTATGTGAAGTAAGGAATACACACTTTTGTCTGTCAGTTTCGTCGATGTATTTACCTTCTAACGGGTACGGGTTTGAACCCTGACCATCCTCACTCTCTGGTCCCTCCTCGCCCGTGTCCGCGCTACCAAGCGTCCAACAAAGTACGCCAAATAGAATATCCGTAGCGAGAGAGGTGATTGCAGGTGGGGTGGAGATGGATAATTGAATTCTGTCACCGTTCCACGCGTTGTGGCACAGAACCTACTCACTCTGGCTTTCTTCGTTTCGATTTACCCGAGGAGCCTTGGCGCTTTTTGCGTTTCCTCTCGGGGGCATCGCCGGCGCCGGCGAGTTGAAGAAGTTCGTCGGAGAAGTCGCCATCGGAGTCGGACATGGTGGTGGTTGAATGGGGGTGAACAGTAGACCGAAGAGGACGCTTCGGAACTAGGGTGGATCTTACCGTGGGAGTGATTCCGGGTAGTCAGCTCGTGGGTGAAAGACTAGGAACTTTTTGTTATCTTTACTAGTCCGTATACAAATGACTACAAATTGCGTTGTTATCTCCTTGATCCAGGTTCAAGGTGCCGGCGATCAGACTGATACTCGTTCCTCAGACGATTGGCCCGCGATTACGGTTACTGAAGATAACTTTGAGTATAATGCCACTCCGGAATATATAATGCGAATCATGGTTAAGTTTCCCAAGGTTAACAATGTCGTCATTTGCCAAGGTGATGGACTGGAGGTCACTTGTTTTCCGCCCCGCATCGTGGTCTGTCGCTGACAGCATTTCAGACTCACACCCAAGTCCTTGTAATTTTTCTTCCGTGTACAGAATACTACAGACATCCAGTATGTGCCGAGGAGCATCCTCTCGAGCATGGTAGAGAAATGAAGAGGGCCTCAGTGCGTAGAATACATCTATTTATTGTACCTTCTTCGCCTTGGCTTTTGTCACTTTGGTTTTCGGTGTTTCTGGCTCTGAGGCTTTCGCGGCCCTTTGCAGCTCCGCGGTGGCTTCTATGTTGGCTTGAGCCAGAAGGTAAACGGAGGAAATAAAGAACGCCGCAAGCGAGCCCAATACGTGGCCAAATATCGCTCCATATGCGGGGGTCAATGGCCATGCCTGTGGAAGTGATGGTCAGACACGGAAGAGGTGAAGGGTGGGGTACATACCTGCCAGGGTCTATCCCAGTCCAATCCGATTGGAATCGCTCCGCACCACGCACCAAGCATAGCACCGACTACAGGATACAAGAGAGCTCGCTCAACGTCTGTTCGTGGCCTATCCCAGGGTTAGTGAATGTAAGGAAAGGGAGGGCGACGTGGACTCGCTTGAACTCTGCGAATATTCTGACCCACGTGAACCTCAGCATGACGTCAGCGTGTCCGTCCATGAACATGGCGATGGAGGGCGACCCGAGAACGTAGGCGGTAGGGAAATACGTGAGAAGGGATAGAAGGAGTGCGAGGAGGAATGTTTGGAGGTGGTAGCTGCAAGTTTTAGTGAGCAGGGTGTGCGTGTCGACGGAATGGTGAGGCGTACCTGGCAATTGGGGCGCCGAAGGCCACGATGAGCACATGGAAGATGGCGGCCACCGGGAGAGTTGAAATGAGCGACTTGCGCAAGTTCTGCAAAGAGTTGGTACGTTGAGAAGAGACATAGGGACAATTGCAGGCATACTATAGTGCCCCGTTTCTGCCATTCCATTTCTTCTTCCTTTGCCTCAAAATCGGTCTTATCGACCGGTTTGTGTTGTTCATAGGCCTGGCGTCGAACCCTACCACCCCATGATAACGATATCAAGAGAACTCCTGCGCAGAGCCACGCGACGGTCAAAGGCGGACTCGCGGTCAGAGCCTCAAGGAACTCGGGCTGTGGCCGATCGAGGGACGACGCGGGTTGCAGGAATGGGAAGTTGGAGGTATTATCGAAGATTACTAGCGAAGTGCGTGGCAGGAAGAGAGCAGTAAAGAGCAACAGTGAGCTGTGGATCCCCACTGTGGTCGCATAGCTGAAGAGAGGGAGTGGTCTGGTCACCATCGACGAAGCAGTCGTGAGAAAGTTCAATGACCGGACCTCCGTCTCGTTACATCCGAGGGATCCTGTCCAAACCCATCGGGTTGAACCTCTCTAGACTTCCCAAGCTACCGAAAGGCACGCCACCTTTGATTGTGCGTCTTTCATTCTCCCATACTCTCAAGGCTAACCAAGCCTGGCAGTCGAAGAGAGCCACGCCAGGCGACTTCGAGCCCAGCAACTCAAGCTGGGGGCGGAAAACGGTAGACGATGATTTTTCCAAAGCTGTCAGGCGTGAAGCCTCTGCAGGAGGGGAGTTAGAGAAGTCGGAGAAGAGGTTATCGCAAAAAGCGACGCGGTTTCCGTCCGTTCGATTGCCAAGCGTTGGCATCCGGATGATGCCAAAGAAGATGCTTTCTGCAAAGGAACATGTGCAGCCACCCATTCTTTCCAAGAACCCCAGGAAGGAGGTGCTTGTCTGGCTGGTCTCCACAAATAGCGTGTCACTCATCCTCTACCAGCGATCCGACTTTTCACTCGTCATGATCATACCCAAGGCCACCGTGCACCGTTTCGCTGTGGTTCGAGTCAGAATTAAGAGAAGGATTGTCGGTGCTCTCGACCTCATCATACGCAGGGGCGTGTTTCCATTTCCGAAAAGTAAGCCCGACCAATCAAACAAATCGTGGAAACCCAGGGTCGAGGACCGCAAACCGGATCCGAAGGGACCAAGGATCCTACTTTACGATCAAACCCTCGCGGACCCTCAGGCTTGGATTCTTCCCGGTATGCACCCATGACAAACGGTACCACATATGACCTCCCTAACCCTCATTTGAGATTGGACCTATATAATTTACCCCAAGGCTGAGGTGTTTAGAATGCCTCTTCCCGACTTGGTGGATCAATTGCGACTTGGACTGCGGCAGGTGAACTGGAAGGCAAAAGCTTGGCAGGATCAATACGTGTCTCCTGAGACAGGAGAGTTTATTGTATGTGGTATTCGTTCTTGGCCATGTCACTGAAGTATCTCTTAATGGTTCGGTAGCCCCTCCTTTCCGCAAAAGATTACCAAGAGCCTGATCCGCTCCCGGCCCAGGCCCCAGAAACAAACGGAGTTCAGGTCGGGAAGGCGGGAGGGGGAGGGGCTCAAGGTCAGGGAACCCCGGAAACCATATCAACGCCCTCAAGTCCCACGGTAGGGTCCTACGAACGCACGTCTGGGTTCGTCCGAACCACTGGATCCTCGAAAATCACCAGTGTACTCCAGGTACGCCGACATACGGCGCTCTGAGGGGACTCCGTTAGGGTCGGGTTCTCGAAACTCCCCCCCTACTTAGTGACGTGGCCCATTTGACTTGGGAGGCGTGCAGACCTTAATGCTTTGAAGACCTCGTGTCCGAAAGTTTTTTTCATTTCATTCCGTCGGCGACGGAAACAGTTCAAACACGTTGTGGAAGCTCATCATTGCATGTTTAGTGTTCCATAAGCATAAGGCCCATAATTCATAACCACATGACGCTGTGACTAACAAATACAGTCTACGATGACGTCGGAAAACAACCGAAAGCAAAAAGACACAAATGATACAACGCAGTGATAAGTTACGATGACGCAAGCGATAGCGAATGATGGTCCGGCCAGTTCCTATAAACCCAGAATAAAAACAGTAAAGAAAAACAACACGGAGCGGGTCTATGTGCAATACAAGAGCTCCCTTCGCCCATGTGAAAGCATACATAACGTGACAAAGGAACCGAATATGAATCCAGTGAACCAAGTCGAAGCGGTCACCCTGCCGATGAGTGCTTGCTGGTCCACGTTGTTGAATCTGTAAGATGAGGAGGGGCGTGGAACGGCGATCTCGTCTTTCTCCACTTCTTCTCCCTCGTCAACGGGGGCAGAAAGAACAGGCGAAGGCGTGACGGCCTCGAGGAGTCTCCTGCGCGAGATCTCCTTTTCGCATTCTACGGAAAGGCGACGGATATGCTCGACGATGCCCTGCATCTTCTCAGCATCCGCAGCCTTTTGGGTTTTCTGGCTCTCTCGCATTTCTTCGAGGACGATCTCGACCATGGCCTTGCAGAGTTCGGAGACTTCCGAGTGGTCCCTGACCCAAAGCTGCCCAGGCCAACGACCGACGACGATAGCGAGGTTCGTAAGAGCTGTTTGGGCGGAATCCACATCGTCCAAAGATACTCGATGTAACCATGGTCGGAGGAAGGAGAGTGAGAGTCGGACTGCACTGGTGGTGGTGTCGCGCAACCTCTTCTCGACCGGCATCTTGAGGAATCTCTCAGCAGCGTCCTTACAGAACAGCTCGAACGACTGCTTCCTTTGTGTGTAGTCCCAAGATAATTGGTCGAAGGGGGAGGATTTGTCGGTTTCGGGGGTGGTGAGGTAGGATGGAAGCTTTTCCAGAAGCTTGAGGAGGGGGATGGAGGAGTACACGGCTTTGCGTGGGATAGAATGGTGGACGAGCACGCTTTGCGACTCGAGGGCAAATCGGTACCATTTCCAATGGTCTGCGTGTCGCCTGCAAAGGTTTTTTTCGATCAGTTCCGACGATTGGTGGCATCGGAAGAATGGAGACTCACTCTCCGGTTTTACTCTTCCTCAAAAGCTCAACAGCAGTTACCGCTTTGTCAGCAACGAGTCGGGCGTCGATGACCGCGATCTCGACATCGTGCTTCACGTTACCGTGGTATCTCCGCACAGCTTCCCACAAGGCCCATGCAAAGCTAAACGATGATGAAACAAAACCGGAAGTCGACTTTCCCGTGAAATCCATGTGATGGGCAACATCGGCGTAGGTAGCTGGTGATGGCTTAGATAGCGGAGCCAGGGGATCGTTTTCGAACCGCTGAGCAAGGAAGAATGGTGCATCGGGATCATCGGAATCATCGGATGCGGAAGCGGACGTCGGTGCAGCATGTTTCGGAGTGTAGACGCGGAAGAGGAAGGGGTTAGTGTCGATCAGAGCATCAAAGGCGACCTCAGCACCGAAGCCGTATTGAGGGAGGGAGGAATCGCTAGGAGAAGTCGGGGAGGTAGCCGGTGGCATGTTTGGAAGGGATGGGATGGGATGGGAGGAACGGGACGATAAGACGGAAGAGCGAAGAAGGATCCCGGATCGGAATGCAAGAAATTTATACGGGGTCGTACTGTCCTCGTGTCCTTGCATCATCAAGACTTATGTTGGCCTCGTTCCTGCGTCTCGGAGTGAGCGAGAGGGTCAGATTGATAACTGATTCTCGGATATGCCTCCATGCACGTGAAGGGGGCGAGGCTTGAAAGCCATACCAGGAAATTGATCCGGGAAGCGAGATCTTTAGTGCAGATTCTGACAGATATAGTTCCTCAGAAATGAATAAGTACCGTGGCTGTGAGCTTTAGCGTTCATATGTTTTCCAGTCTGGGCCAAATGCACGAGGATGAGGGGAGGTCTGTTGTCATCAGTGTGCCCGATGGGACACGCAGCCGACATGATGACGACAAGGCAACCGAAAGATTGACACTGTTTCAATACCTCGCACGAGGACAATGAAACTCGTCGGGCGCAGGACCCTCGAAATCAAAGGGCAGCCCGCAAGGACGGCGGACGGTCACTGCCCCATTGGGATGGGGGCCGGAGCTCGTAAGCGTGGGAATTCCGGTGCGAGATGACCCGAAGAACAGTCATGCGACCCGGCGATGTGCAAGATGGTATTAGTGACCCACAAAGAGGCTTGGAGAGTTACACGCTTTGAATAGGGAGGGGTACTGAATGAATGATAATGGCAGTTGGGTAGGAAGCCGCGATTGAATGGTAAACCAGCTGATCGAAAAGAATGAAGCCCGGCAAAGCGTTCTAGCGGGGGATATAAGTTTCGAAATCGAATCTTCTGTGGAGCCGGGTGGTTATGTCTAGGAAGTCTCCTTCGTTGTCCGGAGTGATAAACCCATGGCGAATCATGAAGTCGATGACCACTGGATGAAGTGATTTAGATTGTGGGAGAGAGTGTAATGTGACAAGGAAAAACCTCACCAACAGCGCAGTTCGGTTTGAAGAGCCCTGCCTTCATCCGTTTCATCACCTCGTCAAGGGGGAGAAGCTACAAAATGCGATGAATGGGGATTAAAGGCCAATCCCGGGTCTGATGGTCGTCGCACGCACCTCGAATTTTTCCACTTCTCCGTCCAGAGGTTTTGGCTGAAAGGGCGTCGAACCTTCTCCCTTTGGCACAAACAAATCGTACACGAACCTGTGTATTATTAAGACGACGTGACAACGAGCGTTATGTCAGGGACTTACTCAACTTCGGGTTGCAACCATCCAGTGTTGGTCCTGAAGAAGTAACTCACAACACCTACGGCCCGAGCGTGTTTTCGAACGAAGTCTTCTCCCATGCTGGCCTCCTCCATCGACTCCTTGACCAACGATTCAAAAATTCCCATCCCGCTTGGTGTCCCCCCAGCAACGCTATTGTCGAGGTATCCTGCCCATCTATGATTATGATGGTTAGTTAGCTTGGACCAAACGATTCCAAGCGACCTTTTTCGTACGTTTGCTTCGTCTTGGCTCGAGTAGGAGTCCACAACCTAACAGTCCCATCGCCGTCCTTTTCGTACACGGTCATATGGACGCCATAAGTTACCAACCCGAAGAGCGCAGCAGCGGAGCGTTCAATATCGAACACGTGGTTCCTCTCCCCTGCCGCGTGCACATTGGCATCGAGACCCTCTGAGTGTGGATAGGAGAGCGCGGGATCATTGACCACATGTGGGCCCAAATAGTTCTCGTAAATGGGATATAACTCGTTCCGCCACTTCCGCGGTCCCATAACTTCTTGGAACAGGACCCCGCCATCTCTCCAACCCTCACATAACTTCTTAATCGCCGCGCTGCGCGCTTCTTTGGTGGATAAGTGGGGAGCGAAGCAGAACCGTTCAATAGCATCTGTCCCGAGGCGGACACACGGAGTCCAGTTCTCCTGGATCCCTTCGGATTGATTCTTGATGTTCTCCGACAAGAGCTCTTTGACTATAACTGGTCGAAGCAGGCCAATGATGGGACCTCTTGGGGTGATCGAGAAGGGAACAAGAGCTTCATCGTCCCTGGCGTAGCTGTCGCATACCCGGACGACATCGAGGAGGGAGGCCATGGTGGGGGAGATAAACGAAGCTCGAGGATCAAGTTTCAATTCACTCGGGGTGATCGGTTAGATTGGATATCCTCGGATTTGGCATTGTTTGGTTTCAAGGCTTTTGCCAAACAACCATCTCCGTAAAAATCCCGAGATGCCCTTTCGTTATTTCGTTGGTAAGGCCAGATATAGGAGATTACTTAGAGTTGACTTAAACTCACCCCAGAACATATGGAGGAGGACGATGCTACACCCAAGGCGCTACCTGATTGGGTTGAGCTTGAGTACATGGTAAGCGATGTCTGCAATCATGGGAACAATGACACCAACCGGTTCTCAAACAGCATATGAGAATTTTAGCTGGCCTCTTTTCAGAAGTCCACTTCACACACCTGTCGCAAGCGTGTACCAATTCTCTTCTGAAAATTTTCGGCCAATCCCCAAAGGAGACTCAGATCGCTGATGTTTTTTGCACAACCGAGGGTGTCCTGGACCTGATAAAGGCCATCGGGCTCCCCTTGGACCAAGTTTGTCTTCTAGATCCCAAGGCGGAACATGAGCTTTCCCCAGATGACACATACACCAATTTTCTCTTTGGAGTAAGTGCCAACCGGTTAACTTATCTCTATTGCACTGACTTTAACCAAGGGGATCTTGGGTAAAGGGCCACATGAATTACTAATTCTATAACCAAACTTATATGCTACAGGGGACGATCCACCTCGTGATCGCACATCTGAGCTTCGGGTGCTGGGTTTCCCAACAAGGCACCTCGGGCCAATCCAAATGACAACCGATACAGCACTGGGCGTCACGAAAATCGTGGTACAAGATAAAGGTACTCCTTTGTGCCTTTCCTAAGCCTTCTTTTGTTTAATCTGTCATCCTCAGTCACGTTATCCAAAATCCCATATAAGGTGAGATCACTTTACAAACACCGTGTTCGCTCGTAACGATTTCCAGGATCACCCCACGATCGTTTTCAACCCCAAAGAGAGCGTAGAGATGCCATTCCGTACGGTTTCTGTCTTGTATCGAGCTAGGACCTGAAAAAAAACCTAGGGTACATTGCCGACGGAGACGAACCACGGTTACCTCCGGGCATGCGAGAACTTCTCTACGAGGATCTGAACAAGAGTGTTGACTTCTGACAGGCAGCCGAAGGCGATCCCATGACCATATGTAGCAGGAAGTAATGATGGAGGTATCACTCGTCGTACATGGTAAAATCTATCAACAGCGTCTCACAGCAATGTGCAAACAACAAACAAAAAACGAGACTCATCATTCATCCTCATCCTCCGACACGATCAGCCGATTTCTCTTCCCTGGCTTGGAGGTCGAGGCGGCGAGCTCCAGGCCATCTTTATCCTTACCCTCAAGGTCGGACAAGGGGGTAGGCTCGAGAAGGGGTGATGAACTCTGAGGGGGACTGGACGCCCTCAACCGCTTTCGGGGTCGGGGGCGTGGTCGTGACGGTCCCTCGGGAGCAGGGTCCTTCGGAATGGGCGGAGGTCTGTCGTCTTGCTGAGGATCCTGCGTTGTAGAGGGTTCTTCATCCGACCCACTCCCGCTCTTCTCCGCCTCTGATCCGGAAGTGATATCACCTCCACGCTTCCTTCGTCTCTTCTTCCCCTCGTTTCTTCTCCTTTTCTTGGTACCCGTGGCTCTCATCGTCCCGCTCGTACCCGAGACTGCAGAAGCAAGCGCAGTCTTCTCCGCCAGTTTCTTCTCTCTCTCGAAGAACGCCGCCCATTCATCCTCATCAGCATCACTATCCTCGATCATCGCCGCGGACTTGTAATTTTGCTCTTCTTTCTTCTTTCTCTCTTTCTTTGCCAGCGGCTCACCGTTTTCGTCAAGTTCAACACGCCGAGGTCGGCGTTTCCGTGGTTTCTTCTTCAAGAATTCAGATGCTTTCTTCCCTTGGAGATCAATCGGGGATTCGAGAAACTGGTTGATGACGTTGAGTTGACTTTGCATATCGAAGGGCAGAAGCTTTGCAGGGACCACCCATTGGGTTTCGTCAAGATCTAGGGTGGGGGGTCGGTCAGCATCCTGACTGATAACCTTAATCCTTCCCACGCACTATCCTGCTCCTCTTGAACCTCGAATTTGAGTAGCCTGAACATGAGCTTGAGGTGGGGGTCGTTCGTTGCGGCGTCCGCCTGATCCTCATCCTTATACGGGATCGCTGTGTGCACGTCAGTCTCGAACGTATCCAGTCCATAGTATGGCTGGCATACGGAAGTCTACGAATTTCGCGATTGCTTCCCCAGATGGGTTTCGCCATGACCCCGGCCTGGCTTCAGATCCGGCTCCTTCGTCATCCTCATCTTCGTCGTCTGATGCAACCCTGTCCGTTTCTTCAATGATACGTTTCCTCTGGGATATTACCCCAGGGAGTATCTGTAAAACCACGTGAGGGAAGGTCCAAAGATAGGAAGTCCGGCAGACCGACCTCCTTAACCCAATTGACCAGGTGGGTCTTCTCGTCCTCAACAAGACAGGCTATCACGATACCCATCTCCTCAGTCCAGGTGTAACCCTGGGTAACCTGCACTTCCTCAGCCACTTTTTTCTCCCTCTCGATGTATTTCTCTTCAGGTTTCCAACTCGAGAACTGTTTCCAGTAACCCCGGTTCTTTGGGTACAGCGCCTGTATCATTAGACACGATTATTCAGTGGCGTGGAACTAACATAAACACCGGGTGATAGGCCCTCACGTGAACGATAATGAATGGGTCATCTTCGACAGTCTTGAAAAACTGTCGCAATAAAAACTGTATCAGGTTGACAAGATCCTTGTAAGGTTGGTCCCTCGGAAGGTACTGTTTGTGATCCGTGATGCTCTTGAAAAGAGCGAGTGTGGAGACCTTGTGCAAGTTCAGTCGCAAAGGGCAATCGCGACGGAATTCCACGTACGTTAAAAAATAGACCTTCAGCCTTTGCGCGAACCGCTTGTCGGTGCAGCAGGCTGACAACACGTTTCATGTGCTCCGGAGACGGGAACTCCTTGTACCTCGCAAGGTACGTCAGCAGTGTTTTCGTTACCTCTGAGTTGGCGAATTTCTAGCCCAAAGGTCAATAGCTGGGCCGATGATGAACTAACCTCACGAACCAGTTCGAAGCCCTCAAACGTCAGTCGCATTTCCTTGACCTCTTCCTCTTCGTTCTTCCCGGCCTCTTCTTCCTCTACATCTGGGATTCCTTCCTCTTCGGTGGGTCCTGAAACAACCCATCAATAACGTTGCGAGGAACAGAGGTGGTAGGACGGACCTTTAGCCTTCTTCCTCCTCGCTTTCTTACGAACGTACATCTCTCTTCCACCTCCCACCTTTGTCCACTTCTCCAGCATACGCAGAAGTGCGTAAGCGAGGTGGACGCTGGAGTCTAAGTATACCAAAGATTGGGTTCCGTCTTTGTACGCCTTCAAACTCTCCAGAGCAATCTCCAAGACTTCGCCGTTGTAGATGAGTTGATTCTGGAGGACCTCAGCGGCATCGGTCAAAGCGGAATCGATGAGATCCTCAGTGGACATCCGCTCGATGAGAAGCAGTAATTGGGTAAGGCACTCGATCCCAGCCTGGAACTCCGTCCACATTTTCGGCTACCAAGTAGGTCAGTTTCACCGTACGACCCCAGGTGCCGACAAAACAACCTTTGCATCGAGGGCTTCACGCATACGCTTGAGAACCCACGCTATCCATGCTCGGTCAGTAACTTCCACGACAAACCCAAAATCCCAACTATTCTCTTTCTTCAGCGCTTTCTCCTTCGCGTGGGCTTGAAGGAAAAACTCCAGAAACCATTTGGTGATGAAGAGGAGACGTAGGTTGTCCTTTTCCGTGATTTTCGGACGTTCGGATTTGATATCCTTTAGCAGCGACGATAGGAAAGCTGCAAGAGCGAGTCGGTTCAATCAAAGAGGTTCACGGTGGAATATGGATGAGACATTACGAGAAAAACACGATTTCACGAAGTTCTTGGCCAAGTCTTGAAGGATCCTCCGCGAGTCGAGCGACAACGTGTCCTCCCGGGCCAACGCATCGATGGTCTTCCCTTTCTTCGTTCTCTTCTTCTTTTCCGCATCAAACATCTCTCCCGTCTCCGTTGTGAGGGCCTTCTGACGGTGAAGAACATAGGGCTTGGGGGGAACCTCATCCTTAGAGTTCGTAGGCTCACCCGGGGGTTTGTGAGGTTTAATGTTCTTTGTCACCGTTATTGTGGTACCGAAGCGCGAGTGCCTTGACGTTGCGTTACGGGCCCACTCGAGTTTCCTTTGACCCTCCACAGAGAGTAAACGGTTTAAATTGGAGCTTGCTTGCTACGAGTGGGAATCAGGACATTCTTATTGTGTGAAGTGTGGGTGGATTTACCTTCTCGGCTTCGATCACCAAGCTCGCCGGTCGCACTCCACGGGAAATGAGGTAGAAGATCTCCAGGGCGATGACATTCCATCGATTAAAAAGAGGGTCGGTGGAGGCGTTGGATGCGATAGTCAATAAGAACTCCAAGATGAAGTCCTCGGAAAGGACCTTTATCAGTCGGCTCTGTAACGACGAGAACTCGGCTTGGTCGGAACTGAGATTGGTGTTGGATGGAAGGTCTTTGATAAAAGCTAGGTTCCGCGCCAAGAATAGTACGACAGTGATGATTTGAATGTCGCGTTCCTTCCGCTCCTTCGGGGGTTTCGCGAGGCAAGGGAGGATGATCGAGAAGAGCGCCTTCAGGACCCCAGGTTGTAACATCGCGGCCTTATATCGGAGGTGGCTTGAGAGTAGTTGAGTGTAATCAGATCCCTTGTCGAGATTCTCATCCATTTCCTTCAGCTCCTCCGCGAGGTCGATGGGCCAAGTCATCGCGGTGATCAAGTCTGCACATGCGATAGCCCGTTTGTCTTCTACGTGTCCCTTGCCAGCAGTCTCCATAAGTATAGGAATCAAGTCGTTAGAGAGGACCCGACAGTCAGAGAATATCCTCGCGACGGTTCTCTCGTCGTCGGTGTCGTCCTTCCGCCATAACTTCTTGAGATCCTTGAGACAGCTGTAACACTCGTCTCCCATTCGGTAGACACCATCTTCGAAACCTCCCAGAGCATCGACAACGCTTTGGATGGCTGGTTCTAGGATAGCACGCCTATCGAGCTGCTCTTCGCCATCAGATCCGGAGGAGATTGGAATCGCGTCGTCGTCTGGCATCGGACGCGTCTGCGCACGTGATGCCGCGTTTCGCGACTACGATCATCGATCACCACTCCCGCGATGTGTCGACGGGGGATGCATTCTCAACTGCGGGTTGCACATCCAGCATTGCCCTACGATATCTTACTATAGCAACAGAACTACTACGGCCTCATACATGTTATAGATTGGTAATCCCCTGGACGCGTCCGAAACAGCCCATGGCCACCTTTCAAGCTCAAGAGCGGCTCACAATAGTATCGGATACAAAACGGAGATATCTTCAATGTAATTGTGATCGCTGACAAATATCTGTCCCCCGCAACCATCCCCCCAAAGTTGGCGGAGAGCTTAAGATCCACCAACCCAATTACCGCCCCCACTGTCAGGTGTCTCCCGCAGCTTAGTATGGTGGTCTCGGGGGGGGGGACGGACAAACTCGCAAAAAATCCGCGAGGATCTAACAACGAATGTATGCCACGAGCGCGGAAAGTTGGGGGCATATGCCTCCCGGCATGATAACTGAGTCCAACTCGTTGGTGATGGTACTTTCCGAAGCTTTAACCGCGAGGGTCTCCAAGTTGTAATTCCTATGAGCCTGGGATGGAGTATAGCAGCTCACCAAAACCATGATAATGGGCGTGGTTCCCTCAGGATGTATCGGCATGGATGTTCCGTGTCGAGTACATACGCAGCGGTGGTGCACCGGTGCATGGTATGGGATCGCAGCTCCGGTTTGTATGGACGAGGCAATGCAGGTCGTTTGTATCACAAAAACTGGGTCTTACGCAGAACGCTCGACTTTCTGGGCACCGAATATCGAAAGTCGACAGGGGAACATGGGGGACTACATGACAGCGAAGGTGTCGGTGTTATTGGAAATACCGTCAGTTATGGCGAGGGGCCATTCTCTTTGGGCTCCAGGGCAGGACGGTTGCGGGGGTTGACATGTGCTGTCGAAGAACCTTGGAAGATGTGCAAGGAGACGCGAGACTTGGAGAGTGGTTGTAAGTCGAATCCAGCTATTCCCAAACTCTGGGGAAGCAGAAGCTCTCGGAGATTAGAATGACGGGACCGCGTCTCTGGCATTGCAGGGCTGAGTTTCGAGGAAAGGGACTTCGTCTAAACTGAAGCGAGAAAGGTCGTCAAACCCCAAAGGAGACACGAAAAGGATCTGGATGCGGCCAAAGCGTTGGAGCCGAGGAGCCTGGGTGTTTCTCGTGAAAAACCGCGAAATCCAATCAGCAGGGTAGCCATTCGGTGAGCCCTCGTGCACACCGCTGATGCGCAGTCGTTAAAGAGATGAAACAGTGGCCCCTGCGAACAAATGGTCCGTGTCATGCATAATATGGGACATTTGGACAGACAGACGCTTGGGCAGATTCAAGAGGTCGATTTCGCGGTTTCGGGAGAAGGTGGGCGTACGCCTCCAATAGGCTAGCTCCCGACCGACTCGAGGACAGTTCCATGAGCTCGGGCCACGGGGTGCTGACGTTTGACCACAAGTTGGGAGGAGTGACGGCTTTCTCTCGTAGCAACGAAAAACGTGGGTCACTGTTCATTCGCGGAACGGGCGGAGAGCGGCGAACCTGGTGGCAGAATATCCGAGGCAAATGTGCGTGGAAAGTTTTGGGAGAGTATTTCTGGGGGTCGCCTGTTCGCCGGGGACAAAGCGTTCATGATTGAACAGAGTCTGGTCATCAACGCGGAGAACCTTGCCTCAAGGGACAACAGCCAGATCGTCCGGTTTGTTCAGCTCTCTCGGTAGGCTTTTAACCTAAGATCCCATATGGGTTGCGGTCGTTCCAAAACTGTAGAGCTCTGAGTTGACCAGTATGGGTCACTGTCAGGCGCCCGGTGTGGCAGACGCCGAAGGCAAGGGAGGGTCACGTGGTCCGGCCCACTGGATGCGAAGAAGTTCAATCCTCCCCAACACCCCCACTCTCATCCCGCGACCACCACGGCCACGAATCGCGGTTCGTACATCTCACTCTGAGTCCCGGTCGCTTGAGCCGCGCGACGGGTCTACAAGGTGACGGCGGGTATTTGTATTAATAATCGTTGGCTAACTGCTCGCACTTGATTAAGTGAATATCCCATCATGGGTCCGCCACATGCCGCAATCCATGATCTATCCCGTTCTTTAACACCGTTGTCCTCGATTTCGGACTCGACCGATGAGGTTGACAGGCTGTTAACGGGCTCCGTTACCCCGGAGCGCAGTCTGGACAACGACCGCGCAGACGAGGAGTCAGACCTCTCTCCGCTCACCTCCTCTGACGAGGAAACAGAGGATATCGACACAACTCCGCGTACTATTAAGGACATAAGGACGTTACGACCTCGTGGCGCGAAAGCACTCACTTCGACTGTGGAACACGCGACCCCCAGCACTCAAACACTGAGTCGGCCCGGCCCATCTTCCCTGGTGGACCAACCGTCAAGGGCGTCGAAACGAAAGCGTACCGAAAGTTCCACGATCAAAACCCCCCCTACGGCGCAGAGACAGAAGCCCCAACTGGATTTCTACGTTAGTGAGGATCGGTGTCATCAGTGTCGTAACCGGCCACGTTATGCGTTTATGCGCTGCACATCGAAAGACGAGTATGGCGAGTCCTGTGGAAGGCTGTTCTGTGTTTCGTGTATCACCAAAAGGTCTGCACGGTTCCTTATCTTCTCTTCTCAGTTTCGCGATTCTAATCGGTTGTCTTAGATATCCCGACGACGTCGATTTCAACCCTCAGCTGAGGAATTGGAAGTGCCCGTTTTGCGGAGACATGTGTAACTGCACGAAGTGTTGCTTCAAACGGAACGTGAGGTATACCTCGACCGCCGGTGTCAGAATCGACCAGGATACGCTGCTCCACTACGCTGCCTTGATGCCGAACAATTCCAACTCTAGGAAGCAGCCTCGTTCCCTGCGAAAGTCGTCCACTCTGGCCAGGAAGTCGAACCCAACAAAGAAATCCAGGTCTAAGCCCGCGCGGGAACATGTGAAGACGAAACCAGCCATTGAGAATATTCCTGCTCCAGGGACTTTCCAGACCGTGGCGCCGAACCTGGCGGCGACCCGCGATATAGAGTCCGTCATCCGTGGCCTGGCGGACACCGCAGCGATGTTCGAGGACTTCGGTTGCGCTAGCGGTGATTATTGGGGAGTTGTCTTCTCCAATATCGACGGCGGGAGGATCGGCGTCGCCTACGTTAGCGATAAAATGCCAGATATCTTCTTTCTCAAAGACGAGGACGACGGTGGTCGGGCTGATGAACCTCCCCCTCCTCCCGCAAAACGTCTCCGTGTGTCCGCAAGGGCTTCCACCTGAAGAGTAGCCCCGGATGTCTATTCCATCTTCGACCTTCTCTTTCTTTAATCTCATAATCGCTCAATGTATTCAACCTGCATGCTCGCCGTCGTCCTTGCTCTCTTGTCACATAATTATTTTGCTACAATGTTTTCTAGTCGCGTTCCCCTGTACAAATGACAATCGAATCCGCTTTGACAGGTTATAGACCTCCGGGACTGACGTGGGTTCGCCGGCCGTGGGAAAGACAAACTTTATCTTACCTTCAGCCATCACCGGCCCACCCAAACTGAAGAGTCAAGACCATGTCCGACTCTCCTCCCCATCGTATACCCATCAACCACTCACTCTCGAGCCCGACGCCATTACGTTCAGCATTGAAGTATGGTGATTCCTCTCGTTCCTTTCGACCGTCACCTCCGACGTCTCCCCCTCTTCCAACCTCCCCCACCACCGTCCCGGGACATGTGAGCCTCTCAATACCATCGGCATCACCAAGCCCGTTGATGTCCGCCGGAGGCTACACCCCTAAAGTCTCATTTGATACGTTTGAAAACCCGGCCGCGTCCATGTTTTCTTTCACCCTCTCTGCGGAGAGCGTCGGTTACGCAAGGACTCCGCAGACGAGAGTATTCTTATGTGCGGCTAGCCCAGATGAGAGTGGGCGCCAGGCACTGGATTGGGCTTTGGATTCGTTGGTTCAAGACGGGGATGAAATCGTTGTGTTTCGGGGGTTCGATGAGGATGATCTAGGTATGTCTCACTTTCTTCTGGCTGTTGGTCGTGTGCTGACACTTGATTATCCCGCGATACAGCCAAAGACCATGATGCGATTCGGGACGATGCTCGTGAACTCCTACAACAAGTACAAGCCAAAGCTGTGGAATATGATCCGGACAGAAAGGTACGTGAGGTGTGGCACTTGTTTACCCCACGCCCTCGGCAATGCCGTGCACCCCCATATGCGTTTTGCGCCGGCGCATACATCCGCTTTTTTTTTCACGATTTCACGACGCATACCTGACTAATGTATTCCATCCTTTCTTTCCCTTTTCCTTGTTTGGGATTTCCTTCGTCGTTTATCCAGATGTCCGTAAGGATTGAGTTCATCGCGGGGAAGGTGACCGATAATATTGATCGGCTGATCGCATTATACCGGCCCGAGTCCGTAGTTGTTGGGACGAGGGGTCAGAGGGGTATGATCCAAACTTGGGGGGCCGCACTCGGTGCGCCAGGGATGGGCAGCATCTCGAAATATTGCCTGAGTCGGTCCCCCGTTCCGATCATCGTCGTCAGACCGGAAAGGAAAGTCCGGAAAGCCCAGGCTAAGCGTAAGGCTGACCCTAAACGAGGGAAACATTTTGACGAGTGAGGTGGTCTGTCCCCTCCCACTGCGACTTCGCCTTATGTGCTTACTTCCACCAACAGGTTGACAAAGACGGAGAGCCTCCCGGTTGGGGCTCTCTCCCATTGATTTCACGGTTATCGGATTTTCGGGTTTCATTTCGGATCGCTTGAATTTATGCTCTTTGCTTGCTTTGCTTCATCTGGTCATCGATGTGTAGTGGATCTGTTACATATAATTCTGGTTGCTGGTCGACGTAAGAAAGTGAAAATGTATATACATGAATGTAACGGAGCAACGGTTGAATTATGTGCGAAGCCAAGCGGTCTTCGCTATCTTCTTCTGCCGTTTCTGCTCCTTGAAGCGATCCTACAGCCCCATTTTAATCAGCACCGGCGAAGCGCACAGAAAAACGGAGGGATACTCACGAGATCCTTCTTAGTCGGCTTCCGTTTCTTCTTCCTCTCCTCCTCCGCAGCGTCCCGTTGTTCGAGCTCCTCCTCCCATGCGCCAACGTCGAAATAGAACTGACTCATCCGTTTCGCGCGTTCGTACTCGGACAGATGAGAAGGATCCCTGCCGTCCATCGCGGTGAAAGTCCCAGTCCTCGCGTTAAACCTCGCAGTAAACGCCCCCGATGGAAGGGAAGGACCTGCTGCGAGAGAGGGATCGAGGTGAGCGAGAGATGGGTCGATACCCTGAGCTATGGCGTTTGCCTGCATCTGCTCCCACTGGGTCAAAGCCGGCGTAGTAGCCGCCGCGTTCGTCGAAGGGCCAGCAACGTTGTCTTTATTCTCATCGTCCTCATCCTGTCCTTCTACCTCATCATTGTCGCCCTTAGTTTCGCTGGTGGCCGTTTCCTTTCCTTTACCCTTCGAATCCCCCGCCTGTTGCTGACCCTGTTGGAGGGGATTAACCCAGGTCGTCTCCCGTGTCACCGAATTGTAGAAATAGTACGCGTTATGAGCGGGGGACCATATTGCCTGCCAGTCTCCAGCGGAGTAGGCTCCAGAACTCGAAGGGTTTGGAGCCGCATCGCCACCAGTGGCACCAGCCGCCGCCGTCGCTGTAGTCGATGTGGACGTTTCCAGCGTGTCGCCTGTTGTCGTACCGATCGGCGTAGGCTCACTGGGCTTATCGTCTGCGCTGCCTGTGGTCGTGGGTGTCGAGTTCGATGGAGCCTCTTCCGCCATATTTTTCTCGGTTCGTGGGCCGATCGCCTGGGTGAAGTGAGAAGTCCAGAGCGTGTATTTTTCCCACGCGTGCTTCTTCTGGTATGCTATTCGGTTTGTACAAAGAATTGGAATCGCCGTAATGGCATGTTTTGGGCCACTTTTCCCTAATATCTGTAGCAAAAGCCGCCATCGCCAACTATCATCAAGATATTTGTCAAATACCGGCCCCTGTCTGAAGCCCTCGACTGTCGTCAATGATTAACCAAGACTTCCGACAATCGTATTTCAAATATGCGCCGTGACTATTGAAAGTCCCTCCCAACTTTGAAAGTCGGGACACCACCAAGATTCCAGTCTCAGCGTTCGAGTGTTGCGAACGAACATCGATGCCCCCCGATCATTACGAAGAATTCGCGCGAGAGTTCAAACTGCGGAGGGACCTCGGGTGATCCCAAAAGGATTTATTTTGCCGAACTACCAAAGTGTACAGGGAGAGGCGAGAAAACAGGCAGGCGAATGCTCTAAATACAGGGCTACCGCGGGTGAAATGGATTGGTTAGGAGAGCAGGTACAAACACTTATCAAGCACGGACGAACAGGAGTAGCACTAATCAAGAAAGACGGTGGAGGGGGAAAGAGATTAGAGCTCAGGGAATAACCCAAGGACGCCATCTTGATCGTCAGTGGTTGCATTACCCTGCATCTCTGCTTGCCAATTCCTTAACCTAATTTTCATCAACTCGTCCAAAATTATCGTCGCGTCTTGTTGACCGTTCTTCATAAACACTTTGATCATCTTGAACCATTCCCTCATAAGACAATATTTCTCATCCCCGATGAAAGGGGATGAGAGTCCGAACGGCGGGTTTGGTCTGGATCCTTGTACTCTTTCACGTCAGGACAGAGGTACCAGGACTTCAACCATAACCTCAACGCATTCTGGATGTACACGACTCTGTCCCTGACCTCCTTGCAACCGGAGATAACTTTGGCCATATCGGTGGGGACGTCGACATGGGGAGAGTTGGCCTTCGGGATTCCGAGAAGGTGAACCCTGACAGTGATGGCGTGGATCAATACGAAGTGCGCGAGTTGGTTGATGTGAAAATTGATGTTGGCGTCATTGAACATGTGATTGCATTCGCCCATCGTGTATCCCCGTAGACGGTCGATGCGAGTACCATAGAGCGAAGGTGCGTTAAGAGACTTGAGCCAGTCCTTGGAGGTCTTCGCGTCCCACAGGGAATCCTCACAAGGCAGAGGGACGTAGAATTCTGAAGGGAAGATGGTTGGCTATCATCTCCGTCAGTCAAATCGCGAATGAATCAAGGACAAGCGCATTAACCTTGACGGCAAAGAAGATACACTGCGAGCAATCATGAAGGAATGCCAAGCAAAGCGCCCTAACGTCACGGGTATCAGGAATGCCTCAGGCCGCGGTGGAACGGTACACACCTTTTACCCATCTCGATGACTGCCCAATCCCTCCAAGCTTGTTCAATTGCGGCATCGGATACATTATCTATGTCTGGTATTTTCCAGGCTGCGATCTCTGCCATAATTCCGCTCCTCCTTATCATCTAAATGGGAGTTTTAGCGCAGTCAAGCCGCGGAGCAGCGGGAAAACTTACAGACACGAGCATAGAGTGATAGGTCATAGTAGTCGAACGCTGTCCTGAGTGTTGATGAAACAGGCCCAATGTCTGTAGTAAAGCCACAGCCAAGATCACACATATTCGGTCACTCAGGGAGGCAGATTCTTTCGCCTGTAAATATCGAGGTGAGAAGGCTATTCCGGTAATCAAGCCGCCTGCACGTACGAATTGAGCCACCAAAGGATCTCGTGCCTGAGCCAGGGTTGACGCGACGAAGGCATTCGCTACGCGCGTCTTCACGTAGAGAGCGCCGCACGCCTGCATCGCCCCAACGAGAAGCGGTGGTGTTCGGTTCAGAATCCACGTATGCGGATGCACCACCGGCATTTGAATCACAAATGATGAGAAAAATAGCATGCCTACAGAACACTCTCGTTGAGCACTCTGGCCGTCCCAGCAGAGGTGGGTTGACAGGGAAACGTACAATAATATTGCAACTCCATCTCGGATGGTCCACTGACCATGACTGAATCCAATTTTGCCTCCAAGCCTCCGTGTAAGAAGCCGCCGTTCATGGCCCGGGCATACAGCGTTTGATCCATCAAAGGATCTGCGACCAACGAGGGGATGATTATATCGATCCCCGGGGAGACCTGGAAGGGGTGGGTGAGGCGAGGTAAGGACGGGCCACTAGCTTGGAACCCGGTATCAGGCAGAGCAGGCGGCAACCGCCCTTGGGCGGTGGCGGACGTGAAAATGTTGTTCAGGAATTCGATGAAGAAATCGTTGTACCACTGTTGGCCGTTTGCGAGGGTCGGGAGAGGGTAATCCTCCGATACAGTATGATCGGAGGCCGCCACGTCGTTCGCGAAGTCATTCGTACCGGTTCGGATGGAGGCTGTGCCAAGACTGGACGAGTCGCTGGGACGAGGTCACCTTCAGCTTGCGAGTTGACAAGACGGTAATAAAGCGGCTCACTCGGAAGGGGACGCGTGAGGCTGTAAGAAGCTTGGTGTTGGGGTCATTGACTTGTTGACTGGCAACGTCGTCGGGACGAGATTATGGTTATTGGCAATATCTTCGATGTAAATGCATCCATTTTCACGAGCCCTACACCGAAAGCATGGCTGCTCAGTGTCACATCTTTGTTTCGCCTCGGCACACACGCGACAGGACTTTCGCCTAGACCGATTTCCGGACCTGGGTCGACGTGAAAAACGTAACGTCAGCGAGGTTGCTGAAGACAAATAGACACAAACGGGGAAGGGGCGTACGAATCACAGCTGGGCTGGTGCCTAGTGAGGAGGTCCTTCTGCGTGAACTGGGCACCGCAATTTTATAACCAATTATCAGTCAAAGTGACTGGAAACATGAAGCAGGCCCGATCCCTCCGACAGCCCAAAAAGGTTTACCTGAGAGGGGGGAGATGCATCGATGCTTTCCGCAGTAATTATGCCGGAAAGCCCCTGCGTGAGTGAACCAGCTGTTGATGGACCAAAATTTTGAGGTGAGTCCGGGACTTGCAACGAACGAGAAAACATACCAGAACCGCCCACTGTGAGACACGACTTATCGTCAGCATCTGCCATCTCCACGTCGCTATCCGCACTAGGAGGTAGTGGCTGCCAAGTCACCGAAACCCGTTCCAAACATTCAAATACGGTTTCAACGGTGGGGCGGTCTTTTGGTCGTGGTGACCAACACTGTCCCAATGTCTCCCATAAGTCATCTGTGAACCACGTCCCTTCTGGGCCTTGCGGCCTCCCTGGACGTTCACCTTCGATGACCTTCCGCATGACAACCAAGCCACCATCACGTGGGAATGGGGCCTGGCCACTGAGAACTTCAAGTATCACCATCCCTAACGCGTAGTAATCCGATTCCTTGGTCGGTCGACCACCCTCTGAACCGAACCGATCTGGATCAAGGAGCTCTGGGCTCATCCATCTTGTTGTGCCAGCATTCACAGACGAGCTCGAGGTTGTAGGGTATGTAGAGTCTGAGACGATGGTGAGAAGTCCGAAGTCTGCCAGGCGCGCGTGGCCATCTTGGTCGATTAGAATGTTGGCCTTGATAAAAGAACTAACGTGTCAGGAGGCGGGGCAGTGACCAGCGTTAAAAACCGTACACCCTTCAGATCTCCATGTATCATTGCTTGATTGTGCATATATATCAACCCCCTGGCAACGTCTTTGAGCTATCGGAAGGGGCCATTAGAAACAGGTGCAGTCAGCAGCAGGAATAATACCCCACAAGTTCGAACCGATTTGCGTCCCTACGCGCCGCGATGAACTCGTTGATGTTCCCGTTAGCCATCCATTCCGACACCATCGCGAACTTCTTGTTGCTCATAGTCACTCCCAACAGCGGAAGCACATTCGGATGGCGGAGACTTTTCCATGTCACAACTTCCTTGCAGAACCTCTACGCAATTACAGTTAGCTCCTCGACGCGCGCTTTCGGCTAGCTTTGGGAGGTCACCCACATTCACAATCTTATCGAGGTTGCTTGTCGAGTATACCCTCAAAACCTTCACTGCAGCCTTGCTACCTTTGTATTCCCCCATCCACACGTCGGCGTACCCACCGCTGTATAGCGCGTCATCCAATCGGTCATAACAAAGCGGGATTTGTAGTGATCTCGGAAGCAGAGCATGACGACCACATATCTCGTACAAGGCGCTCAGACACTTCCTCCGTAGCCGCGGCACTAGGCTATCCAACATCTACTCACAAGACGGGAAGGTTTAAGTTCAAGTCAATGGACCCATTCTCCTGAGATGAAAATGCGGAGAAATACCTCATCTATCACGTCGATAAAGGACTGAGCGTCATCCCTGCGGAGGTGCCAACCACCTCAGTTTCATGGCGGTCAGAGAAGATGGCCGTGATCAGGGGGATACGCTCATCTGTGGTGAGGGGACAAATAACCAAGCGCTTCCACGCTGGAATGCCGCTGCACATGAGAAACCGGTCAGGCAAATATATGCGTGGTCCCAGAGTTTAACCGTACAGGCCGTGCAAGATTTCCGGCACTTTTGGACGTAAGTGGGCCTCCCGATCCCAGCATCGTTGCGTCAACGCCCATAACCCGTCTGTCAAAGTCGGGTGGGTTGGCCGCAGTGGGCGTTCACCACTCACGATCACCAACATAGCCGCGCGAGGTGGCTTGTCACTAAATGGAATAGCACCAGTAAAAGCCTTTGCTTAAATCGATGATAATGCGCAGGATGTCAGTCGAGTAGGCGATCAGCAACGAACCTCGATAATGACCATAGCAAATGAGAAGACATCCGTTTCTTTGCTATATGATCCCCGATTATCCAAGATCTCTGGTGCAATCCATCGTGCACTTTGAATACGCTCGTCTGAAGCGCTCCGGATCGAATACAGGTCCTGATTGACTATGGCGAGACCAAAGTCTGTGATCCGTGCGCGGCCGGTAGTGTCCACAAGAACGTTTGACTGACTGGATGTCAATGTGGTGGCGAGACGAGATCTAGAACAATCACGTACCCCCTTAAGATCTCCATGAATGACGTTGCAGTAGTGGAGGTAGTTGAGGCCTTCCGCGATATTAGATAACTAGTGATGGGGTAAGGTCGTTGCACAATGCGGTAGAAGGGACACCCACGAGACCCAGCCTGTCCGCGTTGGGGTTGTTCGCGATGTATTCCGTCAGGTCTCTGCAAGGCACCCAATCCGAGATGAGTTGGAGGGGACTGACAGTTACACCAAGAAGGGGGACGATGTTTGGATGTGCCAAGTGTTTCCACACCGCGGCCACCCGATGGAACGTCTGTGGGTCCCGTTAGCCCGAGAGCGGGAAAACGTGGTGTTGAGAACGTACCGCCCTGACCTCCTGCGGGTCTCCCCCGGGGTACACTCTTACGCGTTTGATACGCACACTTGAACCGCCGACGGTCCCCTCATGTGCACACCCAGAAGCGGGCGAAAGGCTAATATCCAGAAGAGAGTCTGAGAGCATACAAGATTTCGGTAGCACCTCCTTGATGCCACATATCTTTCCGAGTTCATAGAGGGATTCCTGGAAGGCGAAATTTGCGGGATCGGAAATACCGACGAGAACCTGCGCCGATTCTGAGCGCAGGGAGGAGAAAGATAGTTCAGAGACTCACGCAATCCAGGTACTCGACGAGCCACGCCAAATCCTCGCTTTTCAGGTTCGGAAAAACGTTCTGATACTCGTTCCCGCGCAGGAAGCAACTGAGCTGGTCGTGAAATTGTGGCGAAGCTCTGTCGAGGTCGTGGAGTTGTCTTAAGGGATTGTGCAGGACCATGGGGATATCTGGCCAGGGTAACGGCTTGCAGAGTTGAATGGATAGACCGTTCGTAGGTAGCGGGGTATACGTGACGGCGCCAGGGCGCCAGTCACCGACCTCCTCCATCCCTTCGAATTGGCCTTCCCCTCCCTTGCTGGGTAAATCTTCAAATTTCACGACTCAACGAACGCTGATCGCTATCATACAATATGTACAGCCGCTTGCAATTTGATGGGAGAAGTCTGAGCTGGAAGGGGCCGAAGCGAGAGGCAGTACACTATGAAAAAAACTGCGCCTTAAATTCAGTCAAAGGTAACTTAAATTACAAGTTCAGTCGTTTTCCGACTGAACCAAAGCATGAAATTCAGTCAGTGT
>Ga0307515_10005037_pt1 | contig 26913 bp, 20 predicted proteins | sample 17_EM_MG_FD_194513 | JGI IMG/M metagenome (GOLD analysis project Ga0307515, IMG submission 194513) | Populus trichocarpa ectomycorrhiza microbial communities from riparian zone in the Pacific Northwest, United States - 17_EM | ecosystem: Host-associated > Plants > Roots > Unclassified | place... | reverse complement strand
GCGTGTGAATTTTGTTGTTGGTGGTGGTGGTGGAGGTGGTGGTGGTGTTGGTGGAGGTGGAGGAGGAGGAGGTGGTGGTGGTGGTGGTGGTGGTGATGGTGGTGGTGATGGTGATGGTGATGATGATGATGGTAATAGTAATGGTAATGGTGATTGCAGTAAGTGTGTTGTACGGTAAGGATCATCACAGAACCATCCAAGTCCTTTCAACATGCCATGACTGGACTCCAAATCTTATCCCCCTGACAACCAGATATAACTGCAGGATAGTGTGATTAAAACAATATATTGTGTAAATTAGATGACCTCACCGGTTAGCCATTTATATGGAGTGTCATGGCTCAATAAGATCTCTTAGTGGACAGCACTACAACTGCTACTACAAATGCCACTACAAATGCAACCACGATTTGTTGTGTCATTGCTACTGGACCTGATGAACTGTAGGGCTCGAGTACCCTCTATAAGTGAACCCTGGAGTGACTCCAGCACTGTTTTCTGGTGCACCCTGAAGTATACTCCAGCACCCTCTGCAAGTACACCCGATGAGTCCATCTCTTCCATCTTCAAGCAAGTCCATCTCTATGTTTGCATGCTCCTAGTAAGACTATCTCTCCCGTCTCTAGCTAGCTCCCGGTAAGTCCACATCTACCGCTCCGTTGCAGCCCCAGTAAGCCCACATCTACCGTCTCAAGCATACTTCCAGCCAGCCCAGATAGACCATCTCCAACTGCACCTCCATGATGACCATCTCCAAGTGCATGCGAGTACATCTCCAAGTGCACCCACAGCACCGTCCCCAAGTGCACCCCCCGGTATATCTCCTAGCGTACTCGAATATAATCTCCAAGAGCACCCGAGCGCAGTTTCTAACTGATCCCTCAATTCACACGAACACCGTCTCCAAGTACATCCCCGAGTGCACTTGAGCAATATCTCCAGCCAGCAACTGTGGTGGTGTTCGACAGAGTAAATATCATTGATTGGGAGGGGGGTACTTGATTAGGATGCTGATATACCTACATTGATTTTTCCCATACAGATTTATATGGTAGGGCGATAATAATTCGTGCTGAAATATGCACGACTCTCATCCGCACCGCAAGATTTCGCTTGTCTATCCTCTCAATAACTGTATCTCAACTACAACACATCGGATCAGCTTATAGTTAGTCACACATTAATTTCAAAAGGGTATTATTACGTTGATATGGTTGCACGAAAAACTTAATTTGCTTTGACGAAGCAGTTGCAGAAGGAAGTGGTATGGGGCAACAAAAATTCAAGATGAGATATGTGCAGGGGTTGTTTGCCATACAAATTTGTATGGCAGTGGCGGTGACATAAATCCATGCCGAGAAATTTACCGCAACGAACTTTTATGTTCCAGTGTGGTTGCCAGCACATGAGACCTATGAAAAACAACTTGTAACTTTTAAGCGGCTCCTCCTCTAACAAACATCAAAGCGTGACTTAAAGAACTAACAAAACGATAAAGCAGCCCACACCAAATCCCAACTAGTCCATCCATCACCCACACGCATTCTCGGTCACCGACTACACCTTCTATACGCCAACCAAACCTGCAGCACCCGCCAAACACCAAATTTTCTCCAGAATCTAGTGGATGTAACAAATGAAATCTATGCACACTCCTCCCGCTACGATCCTTCCTAGCTTCAACATGCCGTTTAATAATTGAACCACCCACGGACCGTACCGAGGTCATCGAACGCTTCCACGCACAAGCGCGCGATCCCAGCCGCCGTCGCATGAACTCGATCGCAATAGCTATGATCTCTAGCCTCCTCGTAACCCGTAGTAACTTCATCCTGGCGTTCGAGATCGGTGTTCTGAGTGGTCCCTAGGCGTGTTACACCATTTTGGGAGTTCTGAGTGCAAGGGTTAGCTTGGGACACTACATAAAACTCGTTGTGCAAGCGAGCATGGGTTACATAGCGGGAGGTTAAGGTAAGTGATGGGCGCAGAATAATTGATTCATAAGGAGAGAACGCAATAACTTGGAAATTCCTGACAAGCATCTTCTGGACTTGGACATACCCTGTAGTAAAAGCTGATAAGCGCCTTCTTCATCTCCACCCTGTACTTAATAACGAGGCTAAAGACCGTCACGAGAAGCGAGCATGCGGCGATCATAGTCTGCGCAAATTCTTGGGAGGTGGCTGCCATTGCTATAATTCAAAAAAAAAAAAATAAACACTGGTATCGCTGAAAGCGTTGGAACAACAAAGACAAAAGTGATGTATGACAAGTGTACGTGTAGTAGTTGAAGCTTCGAAGTTGGGATTGCAGACTCCTCCGCCAATGATTTGGTATAACGATAAAGTAGAATTGGGCCTTTAGATTCGGCGATATCGTGCGTGCAAATATAATTTTGTCGCTCCAGCCCATTCCTTTTAATAACGTGAGCCAGCCGTTTAATTGTTTCACGACGCTGAGGTGGCACTACTGACTAGATAAGTCGACGAGTAACAATAGAGGTGGATGCAACACCGAATCACAAGATGGCCAGCAGTTGCTCCGTATAGGCGCTCACCCCATTACAGAACGAGAATGTGAATTAAAGAAAATAGGCTGGAGACTCGACCTTTACATGCCGATGGCTATCTAAGTTTCCTATTTCCCGCTTTCTTCATGAACAAATCGCATGGGTTCTTCGAGATTTTAAATGGACGATGAAGCTTTATCGAGCCCATAAGAAAATGACATTATTCACTAAAAATTATTGGTTCAGATTAGTACTTCAGATGCTGAATCGGGTAGACCATGACGCTGGTATTCCGTAGAAAGAGCGGCAATTGAGTAACCTATTAACACAGAAATGGTGATTTCGCAATAACTACACTATAGAGAAAGCTATAATTGAAAAGGTAAGTTCTCTAAATAATGGAGAAAAACATGGTATACTGCCTAAGAAAAAATCGCAACATAATATCTTATAGAACTGGCCGATGCCCTCAAGTCACCTGAACCCACCTCACAAACACCACAACCACAGACTCAATTTAAATAAATAATAAACAGCCTTTCACAGATGACATTTAACATATACTAGAGTCCGATAAAAAAAATGCAAATTTTTAGAGTGAGTTGGGAAGCAGTGATTGTGCAGTGATTGTGAGCCTTGCTTTGCTGCTGCTGTACCCACCAAATTCGCCCTAGAATACCTGGCTATAGGTGAAGACAAAAATACAATCTTTCTCCGTCACCACATTTCCTAAATTTTTGTATTACATTTCCGAGTGTTCTATATCTGAACTTTCACAATAGTTATATTTTTATTTCTTTCTGGCAGTTGTGTGGTTGTGGTGTTTGTGAAGTGGGTCTGCAGCTGGCCAGTACTCAGAGAGGAGGTAATAAGGGAATCCACAGCGTCACAATTTTTTCTTAAGCTGCATGCCATCATTTTCTCCATATAAAGGGCATAGTTTTGCAATGACAGCTCTCTTTATTGTTTAGTTGTTGTGAAATCGCCATTTTTCATTTTGATGGGGTGGTCGATTAACTTGTGGCCATCACGAAGACTTTTGTTACAAGACTGTAGTAGTAACCAAATATCTGCCCTTCCGTTTCCTACAGTCCACAACATGATTATCTTAATATCTTTAGATCTGATACCGTGACGTTCTATGATTACTTCATATTCGCTACAACTGAAGCCCATCGGGCCTCGGCGTGACAAGTGAGGCACAATTTTTCAGCGCTTTACGCTGTATTAGAGTATTCCTGCCACCCATGAATTTGCACATTTCCGTCGTGCGTCTAGGACCTTGGTCGCAGTAGTTCTGCAACGGGCAGCAGGTAATCTTGTGGCAGCTGTTTAAGGTTTCTGTAGATATTCCTTCACGGTAGGCGGTGCGCAGTTAAAATACAGAGATATCTGGCACCCGCACAGGCATATATGTAAGTTCGTGGTTATCCATGATATCATACCGGTGGTGTTCTGAACAGATTTCACTGCGTACTGTATTGTACTTCTACATGTACTTAAAGATGTTCTCGGGTACAAGGGTAAAAGATCGGACGCTCCTGTTCTTGCAGGTAATCATACAAAACCGGCAAAACACGATCGTTCCACAGAGTTTAGGTATAATATGGCCAGAATAATATTCAGGACTGGAGTACACTGACTACCAAAGTAACATTTCCCCCTGGTCAACACCTGCGCTCGTAAACCACCCGTCAGTTTTGAGGTGCGAGCTTGCGAGTGACGAAAAATTCTGGGAACGAGAAGTCAACACCCTACTCTGTCAGCCAAATTCATACCCAGAAAAGGCGCGTCCAATCATTTACCTGAGTACCCGAGTAGCATATCCGTCATCGTAAGCTTGGCATGCAGGCTATAGCACGAACTGCCGGCCAAGATCCTAGACGCGCAACAGGGTTGAAAACTCGGTCTACCCTTCCCAGCAATCATATAACACGTCACAGCGGTTGGGAGGGTGAAGGGAGGCCTCTATTGGTCGCTCCTTAGGCCAGCATCTTCAGTTCGCAAAGACCCCTCTGCGGATTAAAAACGCCTACCTCAAGTATGTCGGTGACAAGAAAGCGCAATATCGCGTCGCAGCACAGTTAACCTTGCATTGTACTAATAGGCATGTCAGCGATAGTCGTATGAAGAGACGTACTCACTGAGAGGTCGGAATCAAAGCCCCGGAAAGCGCGAATTTGTAACAGACGATTCGCTTGCTTGCACAGCCTGCAGTATAGAGTTGTCTGCTCTGAACTGGCAGTTGCCCTGCAGCTGCTTAGATGCACCGCAACGTCATCGTCGCCGGCATCGCCGCCGCGCAGCTGTGGTTGTAGTCGTACGTTCGCATAAGAAACTTCACCAGCTGGGCCTGCTGTTTTTGCTAAGATTCATGCCTGCTGACTGAGTCAAGACTTTATAACCTATTTCCTTTATTTACAGGGATATATATGATGGGTAGTTAGGTGACGCGGAAGAATATTGTATCGGTCGTGTGTTGAGCTAAAGCAAGTATTGGCATAACCCGATGGAAAGAAGTAGGAGGTGGGAGCTCCGCCATCTAGCCGGCTCGCCCGGAGGCGGAGGGGGTATTAGGTCCTGTCATACTCTAATTAGAGTGCATACAGTATGAATAAACAACAACAACAACAGAAGTAGGAGGTTACCCGAGGAAAGCTGGTTGACCGATTACACTTGAGCCGCATAGCCGCAATATCTTTTATATATAAGGATATGTTGTGTATGATGAAGTAACACGCATAGCACAATCTTGCCTTCTACTCCAAGACTCTTTGTTCGCAACTCCGTTACGCCTATTCAATAATAAGGCCCAAATTCAAACTTTGCCTAGAACATCACTGAATGAGAAAGGGTTGGACCGAGCAGTTGCGTAATAATTAGTGAAGATTCGGTAGAGGTTGCGGTCCATTAACGCGCAGGTGTCAGGTAGGGAGGAAGAAGTGAAGGTTAAAGAAAGAGGAATCTGTTTTAATAAGGGCTTGTTGGACGGAATGAGTGCTGTGATCACGTGGCGTTGGGTGAGGATTGAGCATAGGAGCCGCAAGCACTTTAGTTCTTGTGTTTGTGTCATTAGAGAACAGACAGTTAATATTCACTTCACCGATTTGGCAGCTGTACCATAAGTCGCCGTACGCTTTCTTACGTGCCTGGATTTGGTCTAACAGGGCTTCGCTTATTCGGTGATGTGCGACGAAGTAGCGACGGTATCTAACCCTAAGCGAGGGTAATTAATTAGGTGGTGCGAGGTGGCACGGATGGCGCGGTGGCGCGGAAGCCGAGTGAGGGGCATATTCCCGCATAGGATTATAGGTGAAACCCGGAGCACATTAGATAAGGCCACTCAGTAAACGTGATTCGGCTGGGGATGTCAATGCAGATATTATGAAGTTTGATATGGTGATTACTGATCATGATGGTTGAGCACCCACACTTCGACTTTATTGAGTCAAATAGGCATCGAACAACTCTATGAAACTTACAAAGCTGCGCGTATCCATTAACGGTATCATCGTCGCCGCCAATATGACACTCTCTGTCTACTAACCCAAATTTCAACACCTTATGGCGTGTATGGTATTGAAATTAACCCCGGAGGTGAGCCGGCATCATAACCAAGCACTTGATATTTCGTCTAGAATCTTCCGATATCTGTCTGGTTCTCGGCCATCGCCAAACTAATCCACAGACCAGGCAAGGAAACAGAAACGGATACTCTCATTTCTCCTTTCACTGCACTAATAGTACTTTCGCTCCAATTGAGGCACCCTTCGGTGGCGTACTTCCGGAGACCGCCCCCGACTTCACTCCAATGTTCAGATCTTAGAGCTAACTGCACTACAGATACCTATGACATCGAAGATCCGCCGTTCGATTGTGGGATTGTATGGTTGTGTGGTTCGGGTTCGGTTCGGGAGTTCCTGAACGGAGTCGTAGTAGTAGTAAATTCAAGAATGTTGTTGAAGTGCTGTCAACTTGTTCTCTCCAGATGTCTGGGGAACCGGAATCTTTGTCGGAAAATTTATGGATTCACTGGGTACTCGTACTTTTTTCTAACCTTGCTGTAGCTGGACAGGTACAGGTTGTAGTGTATTGATGTTATGAGTATAGGTACCACATGTTACTCCGTAGTAGACCCTGGCTACAAATAGTGATGCAAGCTACAAAGTAATTTGGAAGGGATTTGTACCCAGTGTTAAGTTTACTGAGATTATTGTAGACGGGAATTGTTGCGAATATGGGGAGAACGTGTGATTAGGCTTACATACAGAGAAGAGAGAACGAGAAAGACTCAAGCTATATACTAGAGATGATTTTGCCTTACCATCAGCCCGGCTTACGGTTAGCTGGTGTCAGGTCTATACATATATGCAACAGGAGTATTGCATGATAGGTCTCTGCCATCTTATGGCCGGAGATGACTCTCGTATGGCCGGAGGTGAGTCTCGTATGACCGGAGATTGCTGTCGGCCTGAAGGGTCTATACATAGATGCGTACGCACGCATTCACACTTGTACTCGTATATATATGGCCTTGTGGCACTCTTAGATAATATACAATCAAGCTTCTCTAGCATCACTATTTCAACAAGGAGTGAAAAATTCGTGGCGAGTGATACACTGTGGAGTCTAAAACCATGAGATTACAGATGTGAGAATTATCGACCATTATTGGGACCATCTAAGGTTGTTTAGATAACCAATTCCGCAATTATTTGCTCTGCCTTCCTTTGGTGCAGCTTCGAAGCCTCTGATATAACTGCTAAATCCTGAAGAAACGATAACAAAAAACACCCCAAACAATACATAGGAATATACACCTCCCGGCAGGACAGGAACCAGCAAAAGACCATAAAAAGGTTCCGAGAACAGAATCAATAAGCGCCAGAACATACTTGTAACCAAGTCTGAATACAGCCTTCAACGAGCGATTTCCAGATCGACGAAAAGCCAGGATTTGCTGAATCATCACCACGTATGCCTCAAGTAATGGTATTGCGCAATACCAAAGAAATGAAATATGATAAAAGTGACGTAACTTAAACTACTCAGACTAGCAGAACCACGGGAAGCAGCAATTACTAGCCAAATATATAGTGCAAGCATGATACAATCGATGAGAAGAGTCAGCAGCAGTCTGAAACTATTTCCGATTATCCATTGAAACACTTTGGCGCCAATAACTGGAAGTACGATTGTTCCGAAAGCTAAAGGCACTGCAATCGTCCAAAAAAGGTTCAAACCAGGTAGGATCGGTTTATTATCCGGATCTTTAACGGCCTTGAAGTTCATTGCAAAGAAGCTCTGCTAAAACATCGCAGGTCGCCGAGTATCTACGTGGGATGGATAAATTACCGAAACAAGGACAGTGGGATGTAAACCGATGCGAAGAGGGTCAGATTTCTTGCTTTGTCCATTTGTTCCACAGAAATGTGGTTATAGACCTATTATATCTGTCAGCGGACGGATAGTTCGAAGCTGAACCTAAGGTGACATGACAGTGATGTACTGCTTCTTTGGTGGCTTCTGTTTCTCCTAGTAGGCAATTAGATGCCTGGGTAAGCTCACTAAGATCTTTGGTGTGATTCACCCATGCACCCATCGCTGGATCCGATACCTCTCCCTTTGCTCTTGGATTATTCCTGCAGCACGCTCCAGAACTTGGGGTAGTTCACGAAGATGTTCTCCGGCCAAAAGAAGGAATCCTAGAATAGTTGCTTTGGGTTCCCGAATTCCTTAGTATTTCTATCTTAAATTTGACAATATCGCAAGGGCTCGGCACCGAATATATGGAAGCCTACCGCCTTATAGGTCTTATGAGCAAGCTCAGTAAGAAATTTCGCCGTATCCTGTATAATTTGGCTTCCAAGCACTTCTGCTAGGGGCTGAACTGTGATTTCGGTGGTTGAGCTTTGGACTTCGTTATAGAACTGCTCTAGCATGGCTGTATTAGTAAATACGAATAGGGTACTCGGCGATATAGTGCCTTCTGGCAAAATATAGAACCATGCTTGAGTAGACTCGGCCCTATGGACGTAATATTTGGGAGTATGAATCGAATCTATGGTCCCGTGGAGTATTGGAGAATAACGGAACCATTCTGCCGTCCGGAATCCCAATTTAACTGAGCACAATCAGTTGCTATTATACGTCTTTCAAGTATTCACACACTTACTCTTCTCCCGCTGCGATGATAGTGTAAAATCGGACATAAAAGGGCACATCTCGTTGCTCCGCATTGACCAAGTTCTTGGATAATAAATTGCAGTGGATCCACTTCCCACTGAAGGATGTGCTGCATCAACACTACCCTGACGGGAATGTGAGAGTTATACCTCGCCAAGTGTGCAAGTGACGATCGGAGGTGACCGATCTTTGGCGTCGTGGAAAGTAGTCTTGGAATGTGAGCCCCAGATATAGTTTGTTGTGGTAGATGGAACCAGATTTACGTGATTGTCGAACCTGCTACAAAAATTAGCATTGCGCGCAATTGGAACCCAAAGTGACACTCTTTCCTGTATTACTGTTTAACCCATGACCAAAAATATCGTCACTCATACGGGCAGTTTTTGCTACCTCATTGAGGTTGTCGTAAACGATTCGACCTCCTCCAGGATTTGTCTCTGTTTGTCGCGATAGTAGTGTGTGCAGTGGCTGGAAAATCGCCGCACAACTTTTGCACATCTCTCTTGTTGAACAATAGGTGTTAAGCGGGACTGCTAGATTCGAGGTCTAGTTCGGGGGCTGTGGACGTGGGATCCGCCATCGGTGTCAACTGATAGTTGTTGTTGTGATAAAGTTGTAAATAAAAGCAGGAGGGTATTATATTGTTGCGCATCCCTGCCGTCCGACAGCAGTTACGTTTGTAAAACCCTTGCTCGTATGTACATATATTCATGAGTGGTCTTTTGGCTAACTGTGATTGATTCATTCGTAATTTTCGTGAGTGTTACACGTATGAATTCCTATACGGGCCGTACTCTAATAATCGAGTTGAAAAGATAGTTATTTTGTTGTGCTTGCAGCATATACCAATGACATGGGGACAGGTTTTGGAGATCCTTGCTGATTGTGGCTGTGATATTGCCAACACGTCAGCTCTCCCAGCGCTCCAACAAACCGTAACTCTACAAGTTGTATGGAGCGGCCCCGAAAGAACCTTGCGCCATGCACTCACAAGCATGTAATATACGAAAAACTAGCAATGCACGATGTATCCCACAAAATCGTAACATCACACATCACTAATCCTATCTGAAATGTTGAATATCCAGTGACAAGAGTCGCGGGAGGCAAAGGTGAAAAAGGTGAAGCTAACCTAATAGTAATGATGTAGAGAAAGGATCCTGGGGCCTGGCTGAAGGAATCTCCCATTCGGAACCTGGAATAATACCGGAGGTAAGGCGGCATCATTACTAAGCACTCGGCACTCTAGACAGAACTTGTGTTAGTTTCTGGGGTGTGGGAGCAGCAAGCAATCATAAGTGCAAGTCCAACAACCTGCCAATCTGCTAGTAAGCCTACAGCCTCATGTCCTCAGCCACACGAACATCCTTCTCATCTCGTCTCGGCTTGTTCGAACAGACACCCACGGTCTCAAAACTATCCAGGCGCCACCATTTCAAAGCCAGACTATCGGTTCGATGTGATTTCTTCCAAAGACCCGCCGGTTATTGGCCAATATCAAACAGTTCCGCAAATCGAAGCTAAAGCTAGAACCAAAACCGATACCGTCTTCCGCGTCTGCGGAAATCTGCCAAGCGTCCAAGAACCAACCCAGTATTCCATATAATTCATCACTCAGAACCGGTCTTGAGGACTGCAGAGCCTGCCGATGAACATCAATTTCAAGACTCTACACCCCAGGAGCAAGAGACATTCTCGCATATCGAAGCTGTGGTAGGCTAGGTGAATAGGTTGATACAGGGTAACAGAACCTAGGCTACCATCACAGTGAATCTGCCTAGAGGTAGGCTTGCGGGGTTAGCGGCCTTAGTGCCCTCCCCTGAGCAGCGGGAAGTGGGAAGGTACGACTTTTCCTAGGTAGTTAGCGGCCTTTGCGCCCTCGCCGAGCAAGTACCGGGGATTTGGGAAGATAAATATGCCCTGGCATCATGCAGGTGATTGAGAGAGGGGTTTATGATAGTCACGAGCTATATTGGGCGTCCGCAGTTTAATTCGCTATATGGGAAATGTAGATAGACATGTAAATGCTTGTATTGTGTATACCGGTGATGGCCATAATCGTATGTCTGAGGTGATCCGCACTAAATTTACGGCCCGTCCCGCTATTAGACCCGGTACGCTATGACCAGAGCAGGGTTATTAGTGTCGGCCACGTTTCATATTTGAGACCAGCAACCCTGGCAGAACCGGGAATAAGAAACCTGCGTTCGGATGACCCTTGTCGCACTAAACGCACGTAATAAATAAAACTGCCCGAGCGCTCTCAACCTTAATCTGTGATGACGGAACGCTTTGGCGGAAATGAGTCACCAACGAAACGCACTTGCATATCTGATCAACATGTCTCTAGAGATATGGCGTTGCATAACTCGCAAGCATCATCGATCCGACGTGCGTGAGATGTGGATTTTGCGTGCTTGACGCTAAATTGAACATTCGGAGGAGAGTTGGCACCATATGTAAGACTCGGAATTCTCACACCAACCATACCTGCAGCATCTTGCTTCAGCTATACGGGTATCCTTTGCACTGTTGTCACTACCATTTACGTCTTTCCGCTAAATGCCGTCAACCAATTATCGAATCCAAACCTTAACTCCTGAGCCGTAATCATAACCGAGCTCACGGGATTTCTGATCACAAGAATCTTCAGATCTGAAACACATTTTAATCTACGTTATAGCATTTCTTCTGCGGCCGCATTAGCCACGTCTGTTGCAGCGGTCCCGTGAAACTTACCCCAAGCTTCATCCACCTCGTTCGAAATCAACCCGCCACGATGCGATATCTTCCGAAGACTTTCTCAACCATCATCAGGTGGTTCCACAAGTCAAAACCAACCTACCACCCCACCACAGCACCTCATGTGTCAGCATACTGCTAATTGCGATAGATCTAAAAATACCGGGGATGTGAAGCCTTGAGAAAACGGAATGATATGGAGTCAGAAATCCCATCCGCTATGTTACTCTAAACTAACTGTTGCTTAGACAACGTGCTGAACCAGCGATACCAGTATGTAAATGAACTCTTTATAAATGGGAGAAGCATGTCTAATCCTCACTCCTTCGAAATGAGCACTGCCTCCAATGGCACTAACGGAATAAGCGAACTGAAAGGCAGCGGAATAAGCGACTTAGGTTTTGTTTGCTTGCTTTAATCATTCTACATTCACTTTAACTAGAGTATGACAGTACCCGGTTCCCCTCGCCCTCCGGATGGTTGGCTAGGTAGGGGGAGCTCCCCTCCTTCTGCCCTTCCCCTGAGCGACAAGTTATGAGTTATGATCTGCGTTTAGTGATGGCTTATGGAGTGATGGAAGGGCGGGGGAGGCGGCAAAGGGTGGAATTTCCCAGCGAAATGGAGACATTATAAGGCGTTGCTGGAGGACGTAATATCGCGGCACTTTTCTCTGGGGTAGGTAGGGGCGTATGGGGTTTGGTAGTAGCCAGCTAAGAGTCTTGTGTTAGAGGTAATGAGAACAAGCTCTGCACTAAATTATGGCCTGTCTCGCGCTTCTTAGCCATTTTGAACATTACGTACGGCTTGGCGATGATGTCATTCAGGGCGCGGATCTCATTTATCACAGAACGGTATCATACCCAAGCACTCGGTGACTCCTACGGAACCTACCGACCCCGTAGCACACACTGCAGCCTCATATTTTCAGCCCCACGAGCACCTTTGGTATCTCTTATCGGCTCGTTTGTACAGATCAGACACGTACACCTTACCACTCCCAAGCATCGATGCAGTTCTTCCAAAGACTCCGATTCGCGGCCATCATCAGGCGATTCCGTAAATCCAAACCGAAACTAAAGCCGAGCTCTCCTACCGCAGCCGAGGTACCTCCTTCCACAGCTCAAGTTTACGAGGCGTCAGAGGGGTGCTGCTACAGTAACTCGACTGGCATCCTGCGTTATCCCCGAGTACAATCCAGAGACAGCTACAGCTGCTAGGCTTAATGCTCGGGACATCATTCCAACGGTTCCCGTCAAATATGAGATACCACACTACATGTCGGAAGATGGTGCGGAAGTGCCACGTCCTTGCAGATCACATATCAAGGACTTGTTCGGCTGAAGGAAGAGACTGATTAGGGGTTAGCATCCAGAACACGAGCCGGCAATACACAATTCATCGTCAACAATAACCGTAGCTACCATGGACCGCCTGACTACTTGGGTGAACTGCTATACCCAGTCGATACCACCGCGCCCGGCAGCAGAGCAAGCCAAACAAGGTGGCTTTGGTCACAACAATAATTCGGACAAGGAAGTCTTGATTGCCGATGAGTGGCGCTGGGTGATACTGTGTGGGGTGGGCAATCGTAACGCTTTCTAACGTGGAGAACAATAGGAGATAAGTGGTTGGGGATCGGTAACATAGGGCATACATGCAGCCAGATGATGCCCAGATTATTAGCGATATAATGTGCATGAAAAAAGACACACGCCTCCGTATACAAGTGACCTCAAGGCCTGAGTAGATAGACCCCTACATTAGTGATTAGCAAAGAATGAGATTTCACGGCGTTTACAGATGTGTTCCGCCCAATTCATGGAACCGAATGACGGAATTCATGAATGGGTGGCAACGGCTAGCAATTTCTCACCACATGAAAAATTCGCGACACCATAACATGCAATAATACTCTGCGCAAATGTACAGAATTGGTTCTTAATGGCATAAACTACTGACAGGCTCTCATTTCCAGATTTTCTTTGCTTGCAACAGTAGCAAAAAAAATAGTCTAGTATATTTATATGAGCATCAGAGCAAAGGTAGCAAGAGACATAATTTTTCGCTTAAGTTATTTTTTGCGTCACAATATGGGCGTGGTGATTGATATCAGGACGATGATGCGCTGTAGTAGTGGTTGATGCGTTGGTGCATGTGATAGCAACCAAACATGCAAAGTTGCAACCCCATTCGCCGATCATAGCAAGCGCTACCCCATCCGCGGACAGGGTGATTCCGTGAATGGGGAGGAACAGATATTGATACGTCCCCGGATCCACAAATAGTAGACCCGGACGAGACGGAAAATCTCGGGCCGAGTTTCCCGAAGTTCGAGGTACTGCAACTCAAGCCACATGTATTCATGAATCGCTATTATTCTTTTTGTGGGTGATGTCCTAGCATTGAAATATACAACTCAGCGGAACTTCTCAACTGTTCAACACCACACGTCGCCACCTTAGCGGCATGCTTAAGGTACTAAAATAACGGTGTAACGAATTGGTACATGGGTATTGACATTTTGAATTGTTGGCCTCGGGGATCTCCCGATCATCGCTCTTAAGAACCGGTCCCACCGGATTGAACTATCTCAAGACGAGTTCTCGTATTGTTACCGGGGTCATTCGTACTACCAATCGAATACCTGTCTGAAAAACGCGTTACGATCATTAATATTGAAACAAACCTCGGAGGTAAGACAGTATCATAAACAATCATTCGATATCGGCGACGGAATCTGCTGCCGACGCCAGTAAATCGTAATAGGCATCAGCTCTCCTTGCAGCCTTATACCTTCAGCTGTACCAGTTCTTCCTGATACGATCTCCCTGACACGATACGGTGTCTTCCGAAGGCCTAGGTGTTCTAGTTTTCCGGGCGTTTCCGGAGTAGCCACATTCTCCCAAGCTTCTATGCTGCGAACCGAATTTATATTTATTCCCAATTAGTAGAACGTTGGGTCAGCACAAAATGCAGGCTATGTGATAACTTCAAGTTCAGAACTGGCTTAAGGTTAGAATTTGTTTCTGCTGTCAATACATGTATTTTCTCTCCTGATTCGAGTGACCGCATATCTTCACTCACCCTTCAGGCTAATATGTTTGGAGGTAGCAGGAAAGACACTGGAAATGGATATGGTTTTGCCATGTGTGCTAAGCTAGTTACAGCCGCAATTAGCCTTTGGAGGTAAGCAGGCATTATAAAAAATCACTCGGTGTTCTGAAGAAATAAGCTGTTGCGATGAAGAATAGAAAATGGTGTCTTTCTAACGAGATAGTCTACGTCGTCTATATACAGGAGAACCTGGCAGATGAGTGAAAGAAATGAGTGGACACTAGTGACTTGGCGCACCTTGCCAAAACAAACACAATGTGTGTGGCTCGCTACTTTGTATTAAAAGAAACATTGAAGGGTGAGGTTTGCTAAGATGCTGGTGTCCACTTATTTCACTCGTCTGCCAGGTCACCGGAGGTCGTCGGCATCGGTCGGAGTTCGGTGCAGGCGGAGTTTCGCCGGCTGAGACATTGTTCGCCCGAGATCGGACCAAGATTCGACTGTGTCAATGGTCAGTCTTCCCGAGATCCGACTTTACCCTAGTGCCGACCTCGTCCCGGAGCCGATTGCAATAGCCACTTTTAGTATCTCCGCGGAACCTCCTGATTTTTCCTCTATATAAGGCATGGAATCTACCTTTAGATAAATCGTTAGACAATTATTTGTGTACGATGGACAATTCTACATCTTTGTTTGTACGTGATTGTTCTCAAAACCGGGGTCGAAAGACTCTTCTCCCAGTGTAAAATCATCCTCAGACAAGCGAAACAAATTTCAGATTGATGGGCTGGAAGCGGTGGAGTGTATAAAATCGTGGGATTTACATCCGATTGGGTTTCTAAAGGCGGTTGTTTCTGGAGTGCTAGCGGAGGTGGTGCCCGGTGAAAATTGGGATGATGACGATCTCGATTGGACTAGTACGTACCGGGATCATCCAGTGTAAGACTGGCAGTCTGTGGCTTGGTCCAGTCTGCCCTCCCCAATGGATACCGTAATAAGACCAAGTGTTTTATGCCGTTGGTGATGAGAAGAAGCTCTGCGTTACATCATGGCTTGTCCCACGCTTGGCGAGTGTATACCAGCGCCCGTCATTCCCTTCATTGCCGTGCGCAGTTGCTTTCGCCTGCAACTTCTGTCTTCCTGGGGCTTTACCTCGCACTCCATCTCTGATTCTGTGTATTGCTTCTCTCCATCGCTTCTGTCCCTTGCTCTCCTGGCCTCACGTGTATCTATCTCCCTCTTGTACTTGGAGGGTACCCAAAGTCGGGCGCGCCCCATAAAATGCGGAAATTCTACACTTCCACCACAACAATAGAGAGCTATTTTGAAAGAGAGGGGAGTGACAATAGGTCATCAGAGATGATTCCATGAAGTTTTCTCAGAAAAATATTTGTTGTGTAGTGAAAGACATGGATCTTGGCATATCTAGTTGTATAGGAGAAGAAAGTCGGGCGCTCCTCTGCCCTGTGTGACCGCGCCCCGAATACCCTTGTACCCTGTACAGCACATCTGTTTATCCTAGTTAACACGGCACTTCCTATTGGCCACTTGTTTTTTGTTCATGTATATATCAGCAGAGTATGACGTATAATTAATCGGTCGGTGTCGCAACAGAAAACGTTATCAAGGTATTCGGACTAAAGACACCACAACAGGTTCGCCGCACCGATATTTGCCCACGTGTACATGCGCCCTACAGCAATCCTAGCACAAGCGCTACAGAGCGACCAATCAATCGTTGTACTTACCTTGTCCGAGAGTTTTGCGACATCAGCCAGTACCATATACAGTCGCATACACAGTTGAGTAGGCGCTTGGGTGCAACTGCACGCTGAAACTTGTTTGCAAATGGGGAGCTGATATAAAAGCGGGGTTATACACGACATTAGAGGTGTGTGATTGGGCCGCAATCACCCACCTTTTTTTTTCTTGTTCTGTACGCATCTACACGCTATGATCCGATTTGCTTGTTACTTTAAGATCGGCACGCATCGAATCAAGAACACGTAAGCTCTCGCCCCAAAACTGTGTGTGCAGCATGCATGCAACTGGCCTCCTATCTTGGTGCATCGATACATACTTTTAATGTTGCTTATTACCAATATTATAAACGACGTGCAAAGTGGGGGCATAGTTGAGCCTCAAAAAATTCTAGGTACAAGGGGGGGTAGTCCCTCTGAAGAATTTAGAAGTGTGATCAGTCCTAAGAATCACCCCCTCTGAACCTACAGTATTGATAACACAATATCCACCTCACAGGGAGTAGCCTGCTTAAGGTATATCCAGAGCTTCCTCTCTTTCATCCCGACTGATCCATGCAGTGACCGTATCGGGTACATCGGGCAACGTCAATCAGGCTTGACCACCGTGAATAGTTGCGACAAACAACAGGAATAGCGTTGAAACCATGGCGAGCAACAGTCAGCATACTGACCGTTTGATGCACAATGAATTCACTAGCTGCACTTTCAACGACGGGCAGGCGTTCAACAATGGCGGGTGAGTCTCATCTGGGCATGCACGAAGAGAGGACAGTTTTCTAACCTTGCTAAAAGTGTCAATCAGGATAGCGATCAAGAACGGCTGCAACAGAAAGCAAAATCACGTAAGTGACATCATGGAACAAGTTCATCCAAAGGCTTAACGGATGACATCACAATAATTACTGACCACCTCTTCATTCTAGTTGTGGCAGAGCTAGAAACGAGTACGTTCGTAGACCTGCTGCTGCCTATGACCGACCGCCACGAGCATATATCCAAGATGCCGCCTATCGATCCAGACGACCCGAAGTTATACTGGATCCTACGTGACGCCGATTTCAAAGTTTGGGAATCAGCCAATAGCTCGCAAGTGTTATGGATATTTGGTGGACCATCCGACTGCGCCATGCCTGCAGTTTCGTCACTCATCGCCAAGCAAGAAGACTCACGGCGGAATGATGCTGGGTTCTACTTTTCCTGCTCAATAAGGAGCTCTAATGCTAGCACCACCTTCACACATTCATTTCTCCGCCATATCCTCAACGATCCAAATGCTGACCAGAGGAAACTGATTACCGAAACCTTCCTTAGCACCCTTCTCCTCAACATTATCCAACGAAACCGATCGCGTTTCGAGGGCAGCGATTCGTCAGGCATAACTGTGAAGGACATTCTTAATAAAAATTCAGGCGGCGAGCTTTTGCAAGCTTTGACAGAGGCCGTTGTCGAAATAAAAACAATCTCAGATAAACCAATCATCATCGATGGAATCGATAAAATTGGGCCAGACGGGGCTCGGTTTCTAAAAAGGTTTTGCTCGCATACGACAGCACAGCCGATGCCAAAAGTACTTGTCACATCTTCGATGGACCCCCTTATGAAGGAAATTGTTGATGGGGCGCGTATTGAGTACGACAAAGAGCGACAGGGTTTGGCCACATCCTGTTCTCTAGTGAGTTTATCTAACTAGCCTATACAGATTGCCTTAATTCTCTTCGCCACCACGGTACCCGATATGATAAGATCGAAACAGAGCATCACGATACCTTGAAGTGGCTTTGGAAACATGAGAAGTACATAGCGTGGTTATCCACATCTCACTCCGATCTGCTACTTATCGAGGGAAAGCCAGGTAGTGGGAAAAGCACCATTACAAAGTACTTCAAGGATAACCTCCTCAAGCGGGAACCACTGGCGAAAGAAGCTATTGTGGCCAGTTTCTTTTACAGCTACAGGGAAGGCGAAGCCCAGACCAACCATTCTAATATGCTGCGCTCGATTCTCTACGATGTCCTGCGCCAGAATGAGACCTTTTTTTTTCACTTCCAACCCCTTTACCGGAGTATGCTACCGCATGGCAAATGGTCTTACGATTGTCTGAAGGAAATTTTGCTGTCGTTCAAGAAGCACCCTGCGAAGGAGCGACTTTACGTCATTGTTGATGCCATGGATGAATCGGGCGAAAAAGATAGAGACGATGTTATTCAATTGCTGCATCAGCTCTGCAACGAGGGCAAAGGTTGCACATGCGTTGTGAAGATCTTCGTTTCAACCCGACCCATCACCGAGCTGCACCGTGACTCCACAGAGGTCGAAAACGTTATAAAGATGCAGGATGAAAATACGGCCGACATCATAATGTTTGCAGATTCTTTTTTAGGAGAGCTCGAGCTTGACCATGAATGCTATGACAGGACTAAGGGATACATCGTCCGGGAGGCTCAAGGAGTGTTTATATGGGTATACTTGATTGAAAAGGAGCTACGCGAATATCATAGGACTGGCTTCAGCAACAATGAAATATATGAGTTCTTACAAAGTCTTCCTACCGAACTAGACAGCTTTTACGACCGCATTCTTAGCAAATTAGAAGAAAATGCGCAACGAGACATTGCAGTCGGAGTGAGGATATATGAACTTGTTCTATTTGCCTACCGCCCTCTCAGGATTTCAGAAATCCAGCAAGCCCTCGCTATACCAGACGACATTAACGCCAACTATTTACCATCTGACAGCTCATTCAAAGACAGAATAATTGGAGCTATCAAGAGGCGCATTGTTCACTGTGGAGGCAATTTTTTGGAAATGAAGGGTCTTTGCGATTCCTTGAAGGATTTTGTCACATTATTTGGCTAATATACATACAGGAAAGGAGGATATCCTTCAATTTATACATCAAACTGTTCTCACGTTTATCTCCAGACTTCTCGTACCAACATCAACGTCTAAGTTCGGGATGAGCAAGGATGAGGCCCGCCGCCGTATATCTATCACCTGTATCCGGTATTTAATGCTTTGTATGGCGCGTTCCACTCCGGAAAATGAACCCCCGAATACGGAATCTTGGGAACCGGCGCACTTTGAAAAGTATGCTGAGGATCTACACCAAAGGCAGTTTCTCGACTACGCCCTAAACCATCTCAAACAGCTCAAGAAGGACTGCACCCTTCGCCTCCAACAGCTCAAGAAAGACTGTAGCCACTGTGTCGATAATGAACAATTAGTTTCTCAGCTTAGCAAGCAACTGACCAAAAGTCCAGCTTCCCTACTTTTTGAAAGTTGGATTGATTCTTATCTAGGCTGGGGAGTCGCTGCTAAAGAGCAAAGGCCGTCCGGCCAAGATTTCAGAAATAAAATGCTACATGCTGCAACTAGAATGCACTATTCTCGAGTGGTTGAAGCATTATTAACAGCCGGTGCAGACAAAGACTCTTGTTTGCTTCAGAAGACACCACTGCTCATCTCTGCAGAGGCTGGGGACGTGGCCACTGCAAGATTGCTATTACGCAGAGGGGCCCGCACCGATGCCAAAGACGATAAGGGGCAGACAGCGTTGCTGCTCGCAGCTAAGAAGGGACATGACACCATGGTGAGCCTGGTTTTCGATGGTGTTGCTCACAAGAAGGCAGAGGACCACGAAGGACGGACGGCGCTGCATCATGCGGCATCGAACGGCCACGACTCGACGGTGCTACTGCTTGTCAAGACTCGGCATGCCGACAAAGAGGCCAAGGACAATAGCGGAAGAACGGCGCTGCACCATGCGGCATCGAACGGCCACGACTCGACGGTGCTACTGCTTGTCCAGAGTCTCCAAGCCGACAAGGAGGCCATGGACAATAGCGGAAGAACGGTGATACATCATGCGGCATCGAACGGCCACGACTCTACGGTGCTACTGCTTGTCCAGAGTCTGCAAGCCTACAATGAGGCCAAGGGCAAGGACAAGAGCGGAAGAACGGCGCTGCACGATGCGGCATCGAACGGCCACGACTCTACGGTGCTACTGATTGTCCAGAGTCTGCAAGCCAACAAGGAGGCCAAGGACAAGAGCGGAAGAACGGCGCTGCACCATGCGGCATCGAACGGCCACGACTCTACGGTGCTGCTGCTTGTCCAGAGTCTGCAAGCCGACAAGGAGGCTAAGGACAAGAGCGGAAGAACGGCGCTGCACCATGCGGCATCGAACGGCCACGACTCAACGGTGCTACTGCTTGTCCAGAGTCTGCAAGCCGACAAGGAGGCCAAGGACAAGAGCGGAAGAACGGCACTGCACCATGCAGCTTCAAATGGCCACAACTCCACTGTGCAGCGGCTTGTTAAGACTCTGGGTGCCGACATAGAGACTACAGACATCATAACATTTACTTCCCTGCATTACGCGACCATCCGAGGACACCAGCGCACAGTCCGACTACTCGCTACCTGTGGGGCGAATGCAAGAGCTAAAGATATTGGGGGGCGGGAGGCCCTGCATTGGGCAGCACTGTTCGGGGACAAAACAGCAGTCCAATTTCTAGTGAACGAATGTGGTGTAAACGGGGAAGCTACAGACAATCTGACGCATACGGCGCTTCATTTCGCGGCACTATTCGGACGGGAAAGTACAGTGCAACTGCTTGTGAACACTTTGCACGTGAATAAGAGAGCCAAGAATAAAGAAGGGAATACTGCACTGGATGTTGCTCAAAAAGTGTTGGTTTCAAATTATCCTCAAGTCGTTACCGTCATAAAAATTGACAACTAACGAAAGTCCAATTGCGTGATCCGATAGTTAGTCAGTTTCTCCCATACGATTCACTAGCTTGCTTCTAGTGCCAAGTGCTGACCCGAACCCGATGGCCTGATCCTACAGCGGGTGAGTTACACCCATGCAGATGGCTCGCCCGCTTGCTCCTGGTGCCGAGTACTGACCCTGGCGTGATGGCTATCATCTGACAGCCGGTGAGTTTTTCCCATGCAGATGGCTTCCTCGCTTGCTCCAGGTGCCGAGTGCTGACGAGAGCCCCATGGCCTGATCCGACAGCATGTGAGTTTCTCAGATACAGATGGCTCCCCCTCTTGCCCTAGGTGCTGAGTGCTGACGAGAGCCCGATGTCTGATCCGACAGCGTGTGAGTTTCTCCCATGTAGATGGCTACCCCGCTTGCTCTGAGGTGCCGACTGCTGATGAGAGCCCGATGACCTGATCCGACAGCGAGTGAGTTTCTTCCGTGCAGATGGCTCCCCCACTTGCTCTTAGGTGCCGAGTGCTGACGAGAGCCCGATGACCTGATCCGACAGCATGTGAGTATCTCCCATGCAGATGGTTCCCCCTCTTGCTCTAGGTGCCGAGTGCTGACATGAGCCCGATGACCTGATCCGACAGCGAGTGAGTTTCTCCCTTGCAAATGGTTCCCCCGCTTGCTCTCAGGTGCCGAGTGTTGACGAGAGCCCGATGACCTGATCCGACAGCCAGTGAGTTTCTCCCGTGCAGATGGCCCCCCCACTTGCTCTTAGGTGCCGAGCGCTGATGAGAGCCCGATGACGTGATTCGACAGCGTGTGAGTCTCTCTCATGCAGATGGGTCCCCCTCTTGCTCTAGGTGCCGAGTGCTGACGAGAGCCCGATGACCTGATATGACAGCCTGTGAGTTTCTCCCATGCAGATGGCTCCCCCTCTTGCTCTCAGGTGCCGAGCGCTGACCAGAGCCCGATGGCCTGATCCGACAGCGAGTAAGTTTCTCCCATGCATATGGCTCCCCCGCTTGCTCTTAGGTACCGAGCGCTGACGAGAGCCCGACGACCTGATCCGACAGCATGTGAGTTTCTCCCATGCAGATGGCTCCCCCTTTTGCTCTAGGTGCCGAGTGCTGACGCGAGCCCGATGACCTGATCCAACAGCCTGTGAGTTTCTCCCATGCAGATGGCTCTCCCTCTTGCTCTCGGTGCCAAGTGTTGACTCGAACCCGGTGGCCTGATCCTTCAGCGGGTGAGTTTCTCCCATGCAGATTCCTCCCCCACTTGCTCTAGGTGCCGAGCGCTGACGAGAACCCGATGGCCTGATCCGACAGCATGTGAGTTTCTCCCATGCAGATGGCTCCCCCACTTGCTCTAGGTGCCGAGCGCTGACGAGAGCCCGATGGCTTGATCCGACAGGAAGTGAGTTTCTCCCATGCAGATGGCTCCCCCTCTTGCCGTAAGTGCCGAGTGCTGACGAGAGCCCGATGGCCTGATCCGACAGCATGTGAGTTTCTCTAATGCAGATGGCTCCCCTGCTTGCTCTCGGTACCGACTGCTGACGCGAGCCCGATGGCCTGATCCGACAGCCTGTGAGTTTCTCCCATGCAGATGGCTGCCTCGCTTGCTTTAGGTGCCCAGCGCTGACGAGAGCCCGATGGCCTGATCCGACAGCGAGTGAGTTTCTGCAATGCAGATGGCTCCCCACTTGCTCTAGGTGCCGAGTGCTGACGAGAGCCCGATGACCTGATATGACAGCCGGTGATTTTCTCCCATGCAGATGGCTCCCCTGCTTGCTCTTAGGTGCCGAGTGCTGACGAGAGCCCGATGACCTAATCCAACAGCAAGTGAGTTTCTTCTGTGCAGATGGCTCCCCCGCTTGCTCTTAGGTGTCGAGCGCTGACGAGAGCTCGATGACCTGATCCGACAGCATGTGAGTTTCTCCCATGCAGATGGCTCTCCCACTTGCTCGAGGTGCCAAGTGTTGACCCGAACCTGATGGCCTGATCCTACAGCGGGTGAGTTTCTCCCATGCAGATAGTTCTCCCACTTGCTCGAGGTGCCAAGTGTTGACCCGAACCCGATGGCCTGATCCTACAGCGGGTGAGTTTCTCCCATGCAGATAGCTCTCCCACTTGCTCTTAGGTGCCGAGTGCTGACGAGAGCCCGATGACCTGGTCCGACAGCATGTGAGTTTCTCCCATGCAGATAGCTCCCCCGCTTGCTTTCAGTACCGAGTGCTAACGAGAGCCCAATGACCTACTCCGACAGCGTGTGAGTTTCTCCCGTGCAGATAGCTGCCCCGCTTGCTCTCGGTGCCAAGTGTTGACCCAAACCTGATGGCATGATCCTACAGCGAGTGAGTCTCTCCCATGCAGATAGCTCCCCCACTTGCTTTAGGTGCCGAGCGCTGACCTGTGCCCGATGGCCTGATCCGACAGCCAGTGAGTTTCTCCCGTACAGATGGCCCCCCCACTTGCTCTTAGGTGCCGAGCGCTGACGAGAGCCCCATGGCCTGATCCGACAGCATGTGAGTTTCTCCCATGCAGATGGCTCTCCCACTTGCTCGAGGTGCCAAGTGTTGACCCGAACCCGATGGCCTGATCCTACAGCGGGTGAGTTTCTCCCATGCAGATAGCTCTCCCACTTGCTCGAGGTGCCAAGTGTTGACCCGAACCCGATGGCCTGATCCTACAGCAGGTGAGTTTCTCCCATGCAGATAGCTCTCCCACTTGCTCTATGTGCCGAGTGCTGACGAGAGCCCGATGACTTGATCCGACAGCATGTGAGTTTTTCCCATGCAGACAGCTCCCCCGCTTGCTTTCGGTACCGAGTGCTAACGAGAGCCCAATGACCTAATCCGACAGCGTGTGAGTTTCTCCCGTGTAGATAGCTCCCCCGCTTGCTTTAGGTGCCAAGTGTTGACCCAAACCCGATGGCATGATCCTACAGCGAGTGAGTCTCTCCCATGCAGATAGCTCCCCCACTTGCTTTAGGTGCCGAGCGCTGACTTGTGCCCGATGGCCTGTTCCGACAGCATGTGAGTTTCTCCAATGCAGATGGCTCCCCCTCTTGCTCTAGGTGCCGAGTGCTGACGAGAGCCCGATGGCCTGATCCGACAGCCGGTGAGTTTCTCCCATGCAGATGGCTCCCCCTCTTGCCCTAGGTGCCGAGTGCTGATGCGAGCCGGATGACCTGATCCGACAGCGTGTGAGTTTCTCCCATGCCTATGGTTCCCCGTCTTACTGTCGGAGCCAAGTGCTAACGCGAGATCAATGGCTTGATTCGAAGCATGTAAGTTTCTCTAATGTGGACGGCTCCTAGGTTCTGAGTTCTGACGCAAGTCCGATGGCCTGATATGACAGCGAGTGAGTTTCTCTAATGCAGATGGCTTCCCCGCTTTCTCCTGGTGCCGAATACTGATCCTGGCATGATGGCCATCATCTGACAGCCGGTGAGTTTCTCCCATGCAGATGGCTTCCTCGCTTGCTCCAGGTGCCGAGTTCTGATGCGAGCCTGATGGCACGATTCGACAGTGACAGCGTGTGAGTTTTTTCCTACACCACTATCAGTACTACCGTGGCTAACATCTACTCGTTGGCTTGATTATAGTCGGTTAGTGTAACTTCGTTGCTTTGTGCTATGATTACCAGTGGTTAATTGGCATATGATGTCGTATCTCAATAGAAAGTTAGTAGTATCATGTTCTTGCCGTACTGATCATGGATGATGTGAATCTAATGAGTCTGTTATTAATTGTAGAGTGTAAGGGATCCCTGAACTTGTGGCTATCAATACGTTCGACTAACCTCAACTCGACGACTTTGACAGTATGTCAGTATCCGCCCTTGGTTCACCAACCCAACAGTACCTAGCTGACCTGTGCCTATGACGTACGTTATAGAAAGTGAGTTTCTCTGCAATCTCCTGGCGGCGATGTCGGCTAATGAGCGCGATCACTCGGTTCTACATACAGCTTGTATGTTTCTTTGGACGTTGCCAGACGCTGTAGAAGATGGCTAATATGATCTTGGTCCTGTTGATCTGTCAGGCTTAGTGATGAATCTGGTAGGGTCCTTAGTGATGAATCTGGTAGTGTCCTTGGTGATAAATCTGGTAGTGTTGGGAGTGAACCAGTTCCTTTCCAACCCGACTATGGTCTTGTTCGTTTTGGTTTTTGGTTTTGGTTGGTTGTTGTTTTTGTTTTAATCATACTGTATTCACTCTACTTAGAGTATGACAGCCCCTTAATCCACTCCGCCTCCGGGCTGGCCGGCTAGATGGCGGAGCTCCACTCCTGCTACCCGTCATCCCCTTCAAACAAAAGAAAGCCTCTACAAGAAAGGCGGTCCACGAGATACAAAGGAAATGAGCTGAAATGAAATTCCAAAAAGGGGGAGAGATGTAGAGACCGTCGGTTCTTACTCCTCCACTCACTTGGGTGGGAACTTCCCGACATCAATAGCCACCCGGAATTCCATAACCGCTTTATCGCACTTCTCCTTCGAGAGCAGCTCGTCTGGTGCCGAGGTGGCTGCGGAAGGCCTTCCAGCCGTCTCTGTGCTTGCATACTGCGGCGGCTCCTACTTTGCCGTCGTCGGATCGCGATACGTCCGTCGACCACATCCAGACCCCTGTATCCACTTTGGCCTCTCTCCCTCTTGCGCAGGGTATTGCCTCTCTCTTAGTCGAAGTGTCGTCGCTCAATATGACCATCTTGACTGCAGGTTCTTTGTCAGGGTTGGGCCAACGCATGGTCTCTGCTTTCTGGCCTCACTTGTGCTCTTGTCAAATAACTTTGCATATTGGTGTGCCAGGCGTGAGGTGGTCGTGCACCACCTTCAGTTTTGAGCCTTCACACGCATTTGCGAGCCTTGCTGTGAATTGTTGCTGTCTGGAGTCCAGGGCTGCTGGTCCAGGTGTGAGCCCTGAGTCTCTTGTAAGTGCAACCAGTGGCGTCCTGGGCAGAGCACCCAGGGTTGTCCTCGCCTGCTGCATAAGAAGCAGTTGATGAGCCTCTCGTCTGCCGGTCTCTCTTGTATCCCACCAAAGCTCACATCCATATAATGTGACAGCTTCATTGCAGACTATTTGAACAGCTCTTACCCACACTTGGACAACTCCGTGCATCGTTGTTTGTATGCGCAGATGGGCTACTGCTGCCCTGGGCTTCTTCATGCATCGAATGGGAAGCTCTTGGCACTGCAGGTTGGTATCCATCTAGCCTAGCAACTACCCTGTTGCCTATATCAGATATCAGACAAAGCCGTTTGCTGCCGTGATGTTTCGTTGTGAGTTTCAGCACAGGTGCTTCTTGCGGTCGCTCCTGTGTGTGAAGAGTGCAGCTTCTGTCTGTGTAGGGTTGAACTGTAGATCTTGTCTGCTGGATGATTTGATAGTCTCGATTGCGCAGGCTTTGAGTTTCTTAACCACCTGGCACAAGTCCTTTCCAGTTGCCACCTATTCAAGGTTATCTACAAACACGAGACCTTCGACTCCTTTCACTCTCTCTTGTACCCACTCTATCGGTGGGGTAGTATATATTACAATGACAATCAGCAATACAGGTGAGCGCTGCGGGACACCATATTCAATGGGGTTACTCTGCAAGACATTGACTTCGATTGCCATCTCCACTTCCCACGTTGAGAGAAAGTTTTCAGTCCATCATATGAGATCTCCATCTATCCGTGCTGCCTTCACTGCAGGAATCAGACTCCCTCTCATTACGTTTGGGAATGCAGCCTTTATGTCCTTCAGGAGGATGCCCGTGATATTTACTTCTTTCCTTGCTGCGTGTGCTCTGTCAACTATCATAGTTGCTGCATTGATAGCTGGCCTTTGCATCAATGATTCCACCAGTCCAGCAATTGACCAGTCCGGACCGGGTCCGTCCAAGTCCAGTCCAATCCAGTCCGAGAAATTTTTGGACCGGGCTCGGA
>Ga0307515_10005036_pt1 | contig 26913 bp, 30 predicted proteins | sample 17_EM_MG_FD_194513 | JGI IMG/M metagenome (GOLD analysis project Ga0307515, IMG submission 194513) | Populus trichocarpa ectomycorrhiza microbial communities from riparian zone in the Pacific Northwest, United States - 17_EM | ecosystem: Host-associated > Plants > Roots > Unclassified | place... | reverse complement strand
TATCATACTGCAGTCTCCGATCTTCTCTCCATTGTGTTGTTGTTGAGTAACTTGCAATTTTGAAAAAAATACCGGGATTTCTTAGTGCAAGGCGCCCCGCTAACGGCTTGTTAGGTGCGGGCGCCGGGCGTGCCCACACCCCTAATAAGGCGCCTGGGCCGTATGCATGAGGTGGCTTATAGGCTTAAGTAGTTCTTGGCGTGTAGCTATCCCACTGCACTTCAACATCCTTCAGCCTTCTCCAACACCTACTCCCAACATCTCCAATTATGGCATCCTTCAACCAACAAGCTGAGCAGGTTCCCTTGCCAGATCTTAACGACCCAGCTGGTGCAACAGCCACTGCAATAGCTACTTCACAAACCATTTCCGCAGGTCAGCAAATCCTTTGCGCGTCGTTGCCAGGATAGTATTGACAAAACATCCCAGACGAGGTTGCCCTCTACGACCGACAGATCCGACTATGGGGAATGGAGGCACAAGCACGGTTTACACCATGAACCCAGCTCCTGAAGCATCCAAACTGATAATTCCACCAGGATGCGCAATGCGAACATCCTCATCATCAATATGCGTGCCCTTGCCAACGAAGTCGCAAAAAATCTTGTTCTCGCTGGTATAGGATCGCTGACTGTCCTTGATCCTGATGTTGTGGTAGAAGATGACTTGGGCGCGCAATTCTTCGTTTCGGAGGAACACGTTGGTATAAATGTCCGTTTAGCGCATCTACTTGCGGGTGTCTTTCGTTTCATGGGCTTACGGGAATGTACACCTGCAGAGAGCCAAAGCTGTAGTGCCAGCCATACAACGGCTGAATCCTCGCGTTCCCATCCATGCCGATACCGAAAAGATTCAAGACAAATCGCCAGAGTTCTTCAGGAAGTTTGATATTGTCATTGCTACGGATTTGGACCTAGATAGCATGGTTAGTAGATCAGGATCACGTGGTGGGGCTTTACTAACTCACGGCAGCTTCTTATAAACGATGCTACCCGCAAGGGGAACGTCCGCTTCTATGCTGCCGCTACATACGGACTTTACGGGTTCATCTTTGCCGATCTCATCTTGCACCAGTTCGTCGTGAAGCGTATAAAGTCTAACGTCACGACCCAAACTGGACGAGAAACCCGCACCCGTAGCATTATTACCACAACAGAAACAAAGGAAGGCAATACGATCTGGGAGTTTGTTACGAAAGAGGAGACTTACTGCCCTCTGTCTGAAGCTATCCATTCCGAGGTCGATAACAAGTGGCGGCCAAGAAAACGCAAGATGATGCCATCGATCCTTCCAGGCATCAAAGCATTATGGAAGTTTCAGCAGAAGTTTGGACGCTTGCCGGAGTCGACGAGAGAGGATTTTGCCGAGTTCACGCGGATCATGACGGAGGCGGATCGCGAACTTGCGCTTCCGGAGGAGCTTGTCAAAGCCGAATTCATCAGGTCTGCATCCGATTCCCATCCCACTCCAAGTTGTCCTGTACTAATGTATATAATAAGACCGTTTGTGGAAAATGCTTCGGCTGAGTTGTCGCCTGTTGCAGCTGTCCTCGGCGGCCTCCTTGCACAAGACGCAATCAATGTGCTAGGCAAGATGGAGCAACCGATCCAGAATCTTTTGGTGTTTGATGGGGACATCAGTGCGGCGCCGATTGTTGTCCTGGCTCTGCAGCGCGAAGACCAGTAAGTGATCTTGTATACCAGCCCCTTCCTAAGGCGCAGCGAGCGTCAAAGTCTAGGCACGAGATCACTCAGTAGGGTATTCCTCAATTGAAGTGCGGTATTGGGTTTTAGGGGGTACAATATTTCATGGCGCATTATTCTTAACGGCGATATAGGTTGTATCTTTTAGCGGTTTTCATATCGGGATTCTTAGTGCGGTCATGTCATTTCTGTCGGTGGATCATCCTGGGCACCTACCTGTATGTTTATGAAAAGACTAGAATAGTCGCGAAGGCTGTATTTTACACATTATCCACATAATCCCAGATCTCGAAATCAGTCGCTTCTACCCCCGATTTATGAGCTGTGAGTTGCTTGATGATCCACATACGTCAATTCTGCCTTAATATCAGTCGTGACAAGACCGAAAAAGAGGTTTTTGGCCCTAATCCCTAATCATACTATGTTGTACCTTGTTTCTTCGTACTAAGTAGGCCAGGTTCGAGTTGCCCATTAGAGAGGTTGCAGTAAAGATGAAGGCGGGTGTGGATGGGAGGCGCAATGCCATTGCTGAGGGGAAGGGAGAGGAGGGAAGCATCACGGTGACTTTACACTTTACAGACTTGAATGCGGAGCTCAAACAGTGTGCAGTGCGTGAGATTCTTCAGTGTAATTATGGCCGCCTACAGATCCGGATTCCACACAACTCATCAACCAATCTCTTTATCCACCAACTAATGGTAGCATGACCAACACCACCCACTCCCCCCACTGTCCCAAAATCTCGTCACTTCCCAGCACAGTCGCAAACGCATCCTCTAATTCTCTCAACACAACATCTACCAAATGGAGGAAAGCAAAACAGAAAAATGAAACGGAATAACGAAACAAAAAATCAAAACGGAAAAATGTTCTTATCGCCCTGTATAGGTTCCAAGGTTCTTAACAATCGCAAGCCTCAGAGATTATGACGGCGAAGTCTTCTGATGGATGGCAGTGAAGGGTGGGTAATCTATGAGCGGGTTCGCTGAATACGGGAAGTAAATATTCCATTTGATTCTATGATATACGTACTGACCATGGCCGCGGCGGCTTAGATTGACCGATATCTAGACACCATCCGGGCCTACAATCCTTGTACCCAACTCTAACTCACTGGATGCCCCCTCTTCATCTTCTCTTCCCGAGTCTACCCTTCCATTATTGGAGTCGTCTGACCCGTGAGCCGTTTGTGTGGTGGTTAGTTAATTACTAGTAGTGGTGTGCGGATCGTTATATACACGAGTGCGCATTGGTGATGGCTCCGCAATATCCCCGCAGCCGTTTTCGGATGGCGCCGAGATTGGCGAAGCTAGATACTCATGTACGATAAACCAGTAGTTTATCTAGTGTATCTGTGTATCTTATTGTTCCACTGCATATCAAGCATCGAATGAGCTCCCGTTCTTCTCTGGCGACAAAACCGAGTACACCAAAAATAAGCCATAGAATCGGTGCAGCCATCAATAGAAGCATCTGGAGTCACAATGACTTAAGAAGGGGGGAATGGTATTCTAAGGGTCGCGTTGATGTGCTTTGTCGAGGCAAATGGCATGTGGTTACTGGTACCGGCTTGATGGTTGTTACTTGAGCCATGATTGTCGTGTGCCAACTCCCAATACCAAAAATTTAGTATATATGTTCAGCACTCATGTATTTCGACACGGCAAAATCAGGATAAAAAAGTCCGTCCATCACCTCTCCCTAATAACATCTCCAAGAAACATCAAGATAAAGTACATAACAGCATCAAAATCGCCATTTCAGAATAACAAAAAACAAAAACATCGCTAAATTAACAAAAGTGCTATCGAACCGCCCTTATTCCTCCTCACTCTCACTATCCTCCTCTTCCTCTTCTTGTCTATCTCCATATAATTCCCTAATACTCTTCGGTGCGCCACCTGCCAGCGGTGGTGGTACCAACCTCGGCATATCATCGTCTTCATCACTCACATCGTCGTCTTCTAACACCAGACCCAGCCCCACTGCATGTGAATGATCATCCCCACTCCCCAGTGCCTCTTCTAGCTCCTTTCCAATATCAAAATCAAAGTCAGGCTCGTCTGCCTCTTCCTCGACAGCTTGTGCTGGCGTTGGTGCTGCCATTTGTGTTGTGGGTGGTGGGGCTGGGGGAACATCTTCGTCTTCGTCGGAGAAATCAACCTCTTCATCGTCGCTATCCAGCACGGGCTCGGGGTCGGGTAGCACAATCTCTTCCACTGGAGGGGGAGGTGGTGGAGGCGGAGGCGGTGGAGGAGCAGCTTTTTTCTTTGGTGGGGCACGGGGCTTGGGAGCAGCTTTCGCCTTTGGTTTGGGAGCAGCTTTCTTTTTCGCTGGTGGGGGAGGCGGAGGCAGCGGTGGGGCAGCAACTTCCATCATCTCGTCGTCGCTTTCGCCAGGCGCATCCATATCTGAGTCATCCTCAACCAACTGCGGCGGCGGCACAGCATCAGGAATGATAATATCGACGTCCTCTCCTGCACCTTCCTCCGGTTCTGGAATATCGACAACGTCTCTACCAGCTCTCTTCAGCGCGCCCAGGCGTTTCTGCCGTTTCTCCTCAGCCAAACTTGTCCTCCCCAGGAAATTCCTGTAGTCATAGATACCACCTGTTGTTTCCTCTTCTTCATCATCGGTCCCACTCCCGGCTGACGACTCCGCCTTATCACCGTCGTTGACCTTGAGCGCAGGATGCAGCTTGGTGTATACCTCTGCATTGAATATAAACCCGGCATCCAGTCGCTCAAGCGTAAATGACTTCGTATCGGGATGGTAAAGGAGGAAGTGTTGTGCTTTCTGTGAGGGAATGGAGGTAGTCGCTGAGTACACTACTTCCCGCGGCACGGTTTTCCCTCCATTCTGTGCGGTAGGGGCGAAGGTGAGGTTGTAGCCTGATGGGGTATGCGTGAGTGTGGGGGAGGATGGGTTTAGGACTATCGTAGGAGGCTTGTGGTTGTCTGGAAAGCGTTGATTAGCTAGCTAGGGTGGGAGTGGAAAGCTCGCTGACCGACATTTGAGTGAGCTGAAGCCGCTCGAAGACCGAGTAAGGGAGTCACCAAGGGTTATTTGGTATTCGGCATGACGGTCGACGCGGATTGAGGGGGCGGCGGGTGCGGGTGGTGGCATTGTGTGCGTGTGGAGTGTTTGCAGTGAGCAGTGGTGTGGATGGAGGTTGGGACACATTCCCGGCCCTTGTCTCGAGCCTAGACGGAAATGGAGTCACGTGCTTAGTAGTTATCGAGTAAATATCGCTTTCATCTGCCACATGTCTTATAATGGCGGCAACTAATGCCGAGGGCAATCAACTAGACCTCAGCTGCTAGAATGATGAACCGCCGTCGCTCGCTCAGGTTCGTGTCTAAGTGCGCTCCATCACTGTCTTCAAGTGCACTCGAACGCAGTCTCCAAGGGATGAGCGGAAAATCCTCGCTCGAGCGCGAACTCATTTTTCCCGATGGAGGGTTCTGCTTTACGAGAGCAGCGTTTGGGAATAGTTCGTGTTTTCCTTTGGTTCTTTAGTTTTTCGGCGTTGGTACACTTGGCTGTAGTTTGTTTTATAGCTCTAATGTATAATTTGTGGCAGGGTTTCTCCGAGGCCATCTAGGCATTACTATGGCTGGTGGTGAGTCTTAATTGTGAATGGTCCACATATGGTGTCCTTGTGCTTCACATATTTCGAATATTTGTTAAAACGGGTTCAGACAAAGGTAGTATTTGAAGACTTCCTGCTGGCCGGGGCTCGGTAGGGTGAGAGATCCGTACGGGGTTGAAGCATTTCATATCCAGCCGTACCGGTGGGATGAGGATTATTTTTTGGTGACTACATAAGCGACCAAAAAGCTGCGCACTCCACCTCCGAAACACCGAACACAAACACCACAACAATGGCCATACCTTCCTTGAGATTTGTAGATTCACTTGAGATTTGTAGATTCACTTGAGATTTGTAGATTCACTTGAGATTTGTAGATTCACTTGAGATTTGTGGACTTCCCAATCATTCAGACCAACCGCCGAGATCCGACCAGTCTCATCCCTTCTGCTTCTGATCTGACGTGCGGTATTATGCTGAACAATATTTCATATTACAAATCTGAGCTTCAATATTTCATATCTAGCGAGATAAATCCTGTCCCGTCATTCAGAATCCATTTCTGACTACATGAAAAAAACGGGGTATTCTATAAAGCGGATTGCAGTTTGAAGTTACTAATCGTCAAGGAACCGTTCCCTAACCGTTCCCTAACCGTTCCCTAAAATTTCCAAATGCTTCTCAGACAATTTGACGTCGTCAACCATTCCATAGGATAACGAGATATTCAGTCAGCAAAACACCCCACATTTTCAGTTAGATACTCTAATCTTTCCCCACAGATGTGATCGTGCTTCTCCGCTTGAGCCTCCACCCCTATCCCCCCTAGTCACACTCGCTTAGGACGAGGTCCAGTAATGCTGTTCGCCAATATCCTCCGATGCAGCGTCGAGCGTCGGGTAACATTCATAGCCACTTTAACCGCGACAGCTAAGCGAACGAACGATGACGCGCGGTCATCTAAGGAGCTACTAAACCACCTAGGTACTTCAACCTCAGCCTCTCAAACTAGCCCACATACCCACAACCATAACTATGAGCGGGATCATAGAATGGGCCTTCGGCAAACGCCAGACCCCCGCCGAGCGTCTCAGAAAGGTCTGTGCTTCCCTTCCTTTTTGAAAATACAGAATTAACATGTCTCACCTTGCAGCATCAACGAGCCCTTGAGAAGGCGCAGCGCGAGTTGGACAGGGAACGCATAAAGCTTGAAGGTCAGGAGAAGAAACTTATTGCGGATATCAAGAGATCTGCAAAGAATGGTCAGATGGGTGCTTGCAAGATCCAGGCGAAGGACCTGGTACGGACGCGAAGGTCAGTCAGCATTCCCTCACTCATCTATTCGCCCTTCCGTGGGTCGGAAACACCCAAGTCTGGTATTACCGGGCCTCGTCCCCTACCTGTTGCACCCAAGCTCACCGGCGCAATTTGCAGGTACATCCAAAAATTCGCGCAAATGAAGACGCAGCTCCAGGCCGTTTCCCTGCGCATCCAGACGGTTCGCTCGAACGAACAGATGATGCAGTCGATGAAGGGCGCCACTGGGCTGCTGTCCAGTATGAACCGATCCATGAACCTGCCGGCACTGCAACGTATCGCTATGGAGTTCGAGAAGGAGAACGACATTATGGATCAGCGCCAGGAAATGATGGATGATGCTATCGACGATGTGACGGGACTGGATGATGAGGAGGAGACAGATGAGGTTGTCAACCAGGTGCTAGATGAGATTGGGGTGGATTTGAACCAAGCTCTTGGAGAGACTCCTACCGGGTTGCCCAAGAATGCGGTTTCGGAAGGGAAGGTTGCTCAGGTCATTGGTGCGGAAGATGATGATTTGCAGTCACGGCTGGATAACCTTCGCCGTTGATTGGCCGCGGTTTATGTTGCTGCTCTGTTATACAGTGTTCGGTAACTGGTGTTGGTATGGGAGTTTCTGGCATTTTTTTGGCTTGGGCTATCCACTGCATTCTGTATCACTGTTATCTGTGTATACACAGCATTCTTATTTACGACCTAGTAAACACCATCGCATCTATTCTCAGTTCATGTACAGTTTTGGGCGCCTTCCCTCCGCTTTCGCAGCGTTTTTCCTTATTTCGGAAAGCACTGGACTTTCTAGCTATTGCAGCGTCGTTCCTTTCACAGCCTTTTACAGCCTTTCTCGTGAATGTTCTAGCTTTCCTCCCCTTTCGCAGGGCTTTCTTTCGCCAGTCTCCTTTCGCAGCATTTTGCAACTGGTCTCCTTTCGCATCGTGTAATGTGCAATGGATCTCGTTTCAAATTTACACTGGGCACGATTGTGTGTACAGCAGGATAATATTCACTATCTACCTTTCTACGTATCTACGTATCTACCAATCTATCGCAGCGACCCTTAGTTCACCGGCAGCTGGCTGACGACGGCGCTCAAGTGCCTTCGAGAAGTACTTGGAGGTGCACTTGGAGGTGAACTTGAGACCAAAAGCTTCCTGCGAGTTCTAGTTCACTTCTGAGCACGAATATGACTAGAATTGCTACCACAGGACGTAGAGTTGTGCAATCCAGGGAACCTACGATGTAAAGTACAGTTGGGAGAACCTAGAGTTTACCGCTTTCAAAGTGGCCCCCGAAGATGTCAACTCATTTCAGGCTTTCATGCCGGTGAAAGCTGGAAATCGCGCTTAGATTTTTGGCGATGAAGATAATAGAAGCCCCTAGCGCCGCTGTCCATCCCAAAAGCAGGCAATAAAATATACACAAAGCCTCCAAAAGAGAACTATCTCAAGTGCCAATAGCACTATCATTACCGCACGACAATGAATAACGTCCTTTGCTGTCTTTTCACTGCAAGAACTTGCTCGGTAAGCAAAACACCGCACTCTCCTTCCTTCCCTATTCATCAGCAGAGCAAGACAGACGTCCTATCCTGGCAGCTCCTTAAGCATTCCCCAAATACTATCCCAGCTCCTCTCGACAAACTTTGGCCGACAGTTGTGACAAACCCTGTACCCGCAGCTTCCGCATCGATACACCCACCCGAACCAATGTGCCTTCCTGCAGTGCTGGCAGCAGGTATCGGGAATGCGTACCCGGGTAACGAGGGAGTGCGTGCAGATTATACGCGTGTGGTGATGTCGCGAAGCTGGGGATGGCGTGTATAGCTGTGCGATTGCGATTGCTAGTGGTCGATCGAGGTGGGGGTCTGGGTACTCTTCTGAGTGTTGTTTTGGTGGTGGGGTGGGGATGGATATTGATGATGATGATGATGTTGATGATGATGATGAGGAGGAGGAAGCTGTACTGGAGCTTGTCTCCATCGTGGAGGTTGATGAGGATGTTTCCATAGCGATCTATCTTTGGTGCGAGGTAGGTGGAAGCTATGAGCCAGTTGTAAATAAGTGTAGAACAGCAAAGGGAAGCACACGGTGCAATTGAATAGGTGGCAAAGGTTGCTAGTGAAAGGGCAAGTGTGCCATGGAGCTGTGTCGTAGGTTGCGATAGCTGTTGTCGATGTTGGAAGTAAAAACTTAACGTTAGCTTTATTATTATTGAATTGACGGGTTCCACACCTCCACGCCTTGTCACTCGACTGCTATCAAAATCACTGTTCATCACTCACAGCCGGATGCTCCGGATCGGAGCTAATATAGCTGGTATCCGGATAATCTATTTCTATCTAAGTGCAAAGTACACCTCTCCACAGCCTCCCTGACATTCGCCGCCTCCAACTCCTGCTCCTCGGCCTCCCGTATCAACTTCTTCACCTGCCTCACTCTCTTGGTTCAAATGCTGCCCAAATGTACCCTTACATATGCGCGTACCTTCTCTGCAAACTCTTCTCGCTCAAACACCTTATTTACGAACCCGCACTGCACGAGCTCATCGCAGGGGATGCGGAGACTTAGGATCAGTGCCTCATTCGCCTTCGCTATCCCCATCCGCCGCACACTCATAACTTGGCCCGCCCTCGGTGACTAGTCCCAGTGAGGCGAACGGCGTGAGGATAAATGATTGTGGTGTGATGTAGATGAAGTCTGTGAATGCGACTAGAACCACGGAGAGACCTAGTTACTGCGGGGCCATTGAGTGTTGCGCCAGGACCTTGGAGTACGTGAAGAACATGCGGATCAGGTCGAAGTTGCTGGCGCCAAACAACTTGAAGTAGAAGCGCCGAGATTCCTCCTAGGAGCCGTCGCTTTCTGGGGTTTCGCCTGTGGAATTTACGTCTGTGCCGCTGGGAGCGGTTAGTGGAAGGTTGGAGGGGAGACGGGCGCGGAGAAGTAGCGCTCTGTGCTGGTTAGGACCATTATTGTCACCTCTGGCATCTCGGCGACTTGGCGTATGAACTTGCTGAGCAGGAAGTAGAGGTCGATGTTGAGGGTACTGAATCTTTCGGGGAAGTTAAGGGAGAGCGGAGGAGAGAGGGCAAGGGCAAGGGCACTGGGGAAAGAAAATGGCAGCTAGAAGGAGAATGATAGCGAGAGGGAAGGCGAAAGAGTTAGAATGTAGAGTATAGTATGTCTTGATAAGGGCCGGAAAAGACGATTCCTTGCGCATACTGACGGGTCCTTGGCGCCCGCTTTTCCGATCCACACTCAGGCTTTTCCATTGGTAACTGTAAGCTGGCCCAAACCCACGGATTAGGATGTTCTGTTCATGCAGGTCAGGTCGTCTATGGGGCGGAATAGCCAGGTTAGTTTGAGGGCGGTGTGTAGATTGGACCCAATCGAATACTGTAATCGACTTTCTTGGCCACGAATCAACAATCAAACTCGGTACCCTTATAATATTTGGTCTTGTCAGGCTAAAGAGTTCTAGCTAGCTCTCTAATGATAGGCGTCCAAAGTCCTTCATAGTTGTTGGTCGGTTTCCATAACAGTGTAAACTACAGTCACCATCCCAGCAAGACGTATGAAAATGCCCACCACCCACGGATGGATGGATCTATCGATTCAGCCAGAACGCATGGCCATTCCACCTTTCTCAATGCAGCAGCTTTAGTCTTCATCATGCAGCTGTATATTGTGCTACAAAAAAATTAAGATCCCGCTCAAACCCCCACATATTAGACATACATAACCTGCAACTGGGTATCAATCTAAAAAAACAAACAAAAAACTACAAAAACTACAGCCCACATCCTCTCCGTCGAATCCTCCAAACCCCCAACCCCCTCCTCCTCACAACCCTCTTCACCGTCCCTACCACTCCATCATCTCCAAAATCCAGATCGTCCATATTCAGATGCCACTTGGTACTCCACACCATTTCCAAGCGAAACGGCAGTTCTGATGCATCAAGCAATGGGTCTAGTTTGGTCGCCGACAATGGCGCAGCCAGATACCCCACCTTGTTGACGCCGCAATCCGCACCCTCCTCAAGGGCAGACAGCAGCGTCGTGACAGGCGCGCCCATGAGGTTCGTCGTATGGACCTGCGCCGAAAGAGGGCCCAGGAGCCAGGTAGGGGGGCTGTAGGTCTTCCAGTAGATCACATCTGTCGCGTTGGTGGTGGATAAGAACATCTGTGCGGGCACTACCCCGGCTTGATGGTACATGCCAAAGAATATTCCAGCCACGGTGTTGAAGAGCACCCACAGCGCGATAAACACATTCCTCCACCTTCCCAGCGGGAGAGTGGCAGATGCAAGTAGAAGCGGCACTACTGGGAGTAAGAAACGGGCTTCCTGGTGTGGCAATATTGAGAGTATAAATATTCCTCCGAGTGCAGCGAGGACGGGGGTAGTAGTGAGCTTGCTAACGGGGATGAAGAGCGGTTTTAGCGGGTAAAGGAAGAAGAAAGGGCCTAGGAGTTGTGGGATGTTGACGAAGAGGTGGGTCCACCGGGGGTGAAGACCATGGAGGGCAAGGTTTGAGGAGTCGCTGTTGTAGAGGAGATTGTTAAGAGGGGTTATTACGGCGTTCGAAAGGCTAACCACTGGGGAGTAGTGCACCGTGTCAATGTAGATGGCGAGGGCAGAGGTGAGGAGTGCGGAAAGGATGAGGGAGAGAATATTGAGAGGATTGCGAAGCCAGGATAGAAGTAGTCGGTAGGCGGGAAGGATCAAGAAGGCTGGGAAAGTGATGCGGTTGAATATTCCAAAGACTACTGTGAAGCCGAGGATGGCGGAGGAGAGCCAGGCTGTAGTCTGCACTCAATGTCATTTACACGTCTTATTTTGAGGAAAGTATCTCGGTCGCACCTTGGACGCGAATATCCGTTCAATCAAAACCAATGCCCAAAGAACGGCAATAGTTTCGATGGAATTCGAAAATGTATGGGTCTGATACGCCCATGTTACATAGCTGCTGGCCAGAAGTGTGAGGCTGATTCGCCTTTGGTGGGGAGCTGTAAGTTCCTGCAACGCCCAATCCTCTGTATCAGTGTAAGCATTTCGTTGTTCCTCAATGCAAACATGCACAAAACTCCTTGTTCCAGAAATCTCAGGGGTTAACATACCAAGGACAAAGGAGAGAAGAAAGAACAAAATCCGCCAGAAGTAGAAAATAACAAAGGGTTTTGGTGGTTCAGCTCCGGGGATGATGATAGTGTCAAGGAATTTTAAGGGCAGCCCATAGACAAGCCACAAAGGAAAGTAGCTCCGAATGGGTGCTACGGAGGTGAATTCCCATGTCTTGTGAGTCGACCAGTTGAAGACATGACCTGTACGGAGTTGAGTAAGCAAACCATACGAGTCTTGAAGGATACAGGTAGAGCAGGCGGCTCAAGAAGACTGAGACGTCGGCAAGAGAGGGTGGGGAGCCGTGCAGGGGAGGGTTCGGGGATTGCGCTGCGATGCAGGGACATCAATCACACCACACGTACCAGTAATCACTTCAGGTCCTTGGAAATGTTCGTCGGGATGGATGTACGAGGGTGAGAGGGCAAAATATAACCTCACCGCCAAAAGGAAGAGGTAAATGCGCCGCCACATGGTCTGAGTGAGATGAGAATATCCCACAGTTCACTGTGATGTTCAAGTTGGTGATGTGGAAGACAGCAGCGCTATGGGTAAGGGGTAGCCTACTAAAACGATTGGTTGCAACGGCCTGGCCTTGTACCCCGGCCCTTGATCTCACGTGATTTTATACTAACCGAAATGGTGAGTCTGATCCAAATTGGGATCATGAAAAAAGTGAGGTGACAGGGCCTGGAGACATGACTCCACCAAAAATTCAAATCACCTCCAGAGAGCTGATCTTTTGGGGGGTATTAGTTTACAGCTACCTGAGTCAATGCCGAGTGTTTTTTAAAAAAGAAACTGCCATATTTTCACTTGTTGCAGCCTTAACCCGAACCTGATCTGGGTTGTTACCAGCTTAACCCAGTCACTCTTGATCACTTTATACCACAAATTTTGTCCAATTTGTTTAGTGCCCCATATAGAGTTGATTTCTTTTCCCTTGAACTCTTCTTTCCGTACAAACCCAGCTCAAACCTGTGGTGTTGAAATTTTAACCAGGTTGACCTGGGAACTTTGTGTGGAGCAAGGTCTCCAGGCTCTCTCACAACTTCATTCCCTCGCCACACTATTCCCTTTTTGTCACTTCCATTTTCATCTTAGTGCACGCGTACACAACTGAGAGCCTGATTCGAGGCCAGCAACGGCCAACTGGTTTGAAATGTTCTCACTCGTTACAATAATCCGACGCGCCAGGAAGAGATTAGACAGTTCGTTGGCATCATTCTGTAGCTAAAGATCCACTTTGGCTTGTTCGTGTACAAGGACAGACTAAGAAGCTCCAAAGATAAGCGCAACGATTGATCAAAAACATATCCCACAAAATCTCATGTATCAGTGCCATTGTTAGAAGTAGCTGAGTCACTACTTCGTCCAGAAGCTGTGACATCATACTCGTAGCGATATTGGGACGCCTTTGTAAAGTGGAAAGAGCGCTGCGGCTAACATTGTGACAGCTTTCGTTAAGATGGCATGCAAGGCGAAGTCGATTTGGTAAAGCAGTTTGCCACAATTATTGGAACCTCCCTTGTAGAGGTTGTAGTCTGATATGGAGAGCTTTACATGTGTTACAGCATTGACAGATCAAAGTAAGATAGGAAGATGAGTATTCTTTCAGGAATTTTGCCGCGATTCTTCTCAAGCTCTAACTGCCGTTGTATAACTAGCGCAGAATTCTCAAGTAGGCGTGCCGCTGGATGTTTTGAAGTGATGGCAGCGCTAGGATCTTCGGGGACATAGACTGGTGTGGAGGGAGAGTTGTAATGCAGGACGGGTGTTTCCTGAGTGCTAGATGCGGGCGAAGGAGCTCATTGCTGGCCTTAGTAGCATTATCTGGGATTCCGGTCGGCTGAGGGCGGCGTCCGATGGTGTTGCGAGGCCTGGTAGTTCCTCTTGACGATCGCAAGGAGGAAAGTAAACGGGATATGATGGCTGGTTGGAGGACTTTCGGTGTTGCGGAAAACGACATTATTGGTAATGTCGATGAATCAAACTGAGGTATTATCAATGTTTGGCGTCTTGGCACACTTATAACCCTGCCTCTGTTGAATTCGTCCGAAGCAACGCCACAGTAGCTTATCCTTACCTACTTCTAAATAGCTACCGAATCTTTAACCCCGATTATGTCGTTCACCGTTGCTAACAAGCGCCTTTTGAAAGAGTACAAGGAGCTTATTAGAGAAGCACCTGATGGAATTTGCGCCGGCCCTATCGACGAGGACAATCTGCTCGAATGGGAGTGTTTCATACGCGGTCCGGATGATACCCCTTTCGAAGGCGGAGTGTTCCCTGCGACCCTCAGCTTTCCTAAGGTACGCCTCGGGTTGGATTCGTGAGGGTGTGACTGTACTAAGTAGTGGCAACAGGACTATCCTCTGAACCCTCCAAAGATGAAGTTTACCTGCGAAATGTTCCACCCGAATATCTACAAAGACGGCGCGGTCTGCATATCGATTCTGCATTCCCCGGGCGATGATCCAAACCAGTACGAGGATGCAAGCGAGAGGTGGTCACCAATCCAGAGCGTGGAGAAGATTTTGATCAGCGTTATGAGCATGCTGGCTGAGCCGAACGATGAGAGTGGTGCCAACATTGACGCTTCGAAGATATGGCGGGATAATAGGAAAGAATATGAGAGACGAGTCCGAATTTGTACGAGAAAGATTCTTGGGTTGTAATGGAGAGTGAAGTCGGGGCTATAGTCGAACGCAAACATTTTACTTGATCTTTTGGAGCAGATGGATGCCACCGTGTTGAGTGGTCATGTTGGTGTTAGCTGGAGTTATGTGTACACTACTAGACCGTTCAATTATCATATTTAACACCAACTTACAGTTCCACAGCACTTTCGGGAATACCAACACGACTCCTAAGCCTTCTCGCAAAGAACCGCATCATCGGCATAGCTTCTTCAGTATTCCTTATCATACCATCTTCCTTCCTTCCACGCCATTTGACAACTTCGACAAATTCAAGAACATTCCGGACTCGAGCTTCAACTTCTTCAGTGATGGCCGAATTCTTCTCAGCACCCATCAGCATGACCGGCGTCTTCGCCTTCTGACTCGGCGAAGGCGCATCGTTTGGCAACGGCCCTCCGAGAGAGACAACTCCGCCGTATTCGCCATCCGCGACCCCCGCCGGAAGCCGAGACGCAATATCCAAAGCCACCATTCCCCCCTGCCTAAACCCTAGAAAGAAAATAGCCCTTCGCTTCCAACCACATTTGTTCAGTAAGGTATCGTCAATAATTGTGTTCAAGAGTTCGTGTGCCTTGGTAAACTGGGCTTCCATGTCCAGACTGCCAGTAGACGAGTCGAAGATAAGGTCGTCGCCCCAGTGAAAGCCATTTTCGTTGAATGGAAGCGTTGATGGTCCCCGGATAGCCAGGCATGCTGTCTCCGGAAAGTTGAACTTCTTGCCCAGACCGGCGAAGGGAATGTGGGTATCGCCTAATCCGTGAAGAATAATCAAGATATTCGAGACCGGTTTCGTCTCATCCTGCGGAGGGATGATGGTAACGATCAGATCTTGAGGGAAATCTGAAACTTCGGGGATACGTGGTTGGGTCATTGAAATCGTAGTTGCTGTGAATTCATGAAGCCAGGAGCAGCGGGGGAGGGGTCCAACTTGCAGATGAACCCTGCATCACGTGTCGATGATAGCGTTACCCGCTCACAGGTGGGCTCGATCTTGAGACCAACAGTTTTTTTCCTAGCTCAGCTCTCCATCGCAATGGCCTCGCAAACATCCCGACAGGCCTCGTCCTTGCTATCGCTCTCTCTACGGTCACGGTCGCTCAATTTCACACCGAACAGGTCAATTTTACCCTCGTCGCGGCGGTGCGTCCACGAGGAACAGCAGAAAGAAAAAAAAACCTACGAGCGGCAACCCACCCGACTATCCTATACACATACAAAGCGTTTCCAGAATGCACGTCCTCAGCCACGAGCGCCGGTATCTATACGAGTACGCAAGCACTTTGCAGTGAACGATGACCCGAAGGTGTTGGATGCTATGTACGCAAAGCTTTTCGGCAAGGACTTGGGATTGTCTGGGGATGTTAAGTGGCAGGCCGTTACGCACAAGTCGTTTGACCACGGGAGACAGCCGTTCAATTCTAAATTGAGGTTTTTGGGTACGAGGCCCTTGTTGGGTTCGACGTTGGGTGTACATGTGTGCGGATCTACCAAGATCTACTATTCCGGGCATCAGAGGTGGATGTTGACATTGTATTTTGATCATAGGCAAAAGGCTCCTTCAGATGCAAGCATCTTTCCATCTTCTATCATCCCAGTCAAAGGCGGCAAAGGTACCAAAGCCCTCAACCTACAAATCTCTGGAAGGAGCACAATACCAGAACCCGGAGCCATTTATCCATGAAGACTACAAGAACATCGATGCTGTAACTCGGTCCAATATTGATGCTGCTATCAGTGAGGAAGTTCTCATGCCCATAATCAGAAAGTCAGGCTTGGCCAATGCAATGCGGTGGAAACCAGCAGACGTAAGCCATATGGAATTGAGTTGCAAATACTGCATTTCGTTAACCTGGATATAGGATTCCGACTTAACACGTTCTGGTGAGGAAACTATCGCCATCGAATGCCTTCATGCGATCATTGGCGCAGTGGCTTTGCAGAAGGGCGGGGATGTAGCGGTGCAGTTTATTCGGGAAACGATTTTGAAGACTACATCATGAGAGGAGAAAAGACGAAGAGGTAAACTCTGCATAACAGTACCCTGCAAGCGACCGACCCGTGTACCATATGTATATCCTTTTCGGTGTATAGAATAGACGTATACGCTCAAGTATAGCTAGAAGTAGGTTCAAAAACCCGGCGAACATATACAAGATCTGGCCTGGTGGCCAGCATAGGGTACATCGAATCAACAATGCTTCGATAGAGTGTAGCATCCTGTTGAGAGAGAAGCACTCCAGTATCTTCTTTGAACTTCGTAGCGGTGCTGATAGAATGGCTGGAGGTGAACTGAAACCGTCGAAAGATCTCCTCAGTGTAGCACTCCTGTGAGAGGTGACGGCCTGCCTCATCTCGAGTGGTTGTAATCCCAAGGAAGTAGAAGAGAGGGCCAAGGTCAGATATTTTGAAGTATGTATTCAACTGCTCCTTGCTCGACTTAATAGCTTCTAGTTTGCCAAGAGAATGAAGTCATCCACATAGACTATCGAAGTAGACCCAGTGGTCAGCTTCTGCCCGCTGCAAGCCAAGCTTGCTGAAGAACTTATGGAGAGTCTGATTAAGTATTCGACAAGATTTCTTGAGACCATACAACGTCTTGTGCAACTAGAAGACAACCTCCTCATCAGCTTGAGATCCCCTCGAAACTCCTAGTGGAAGCTCTATATATGGACCCCTTATCACCACCCAGATCCTAAATAAGAAATGCTGTCTTGATGACCATCTGGTGGATTGCAAAGCCCTTCGATACAGCAAGAACTACTATACCAAACCCTGCGGTTGGGACAGGGATCGCGTCTGACATCTTTTTTAAATGGGACAAGGTTCGCCTGACAAGTTTATAATTGTGGGCGGGATTAACCTGACTGACGGGGAAGGGTACTGAGACGGAGTCTGGGCTGTGTGAAGCCCAAAAGCCCTAATACTGTACTCAGCGTGCCAGCCAGTGCCAGCAGATGCAGTTTCAATAGCGTAGAAGAAGGAGTGCAGCTAGAACCAGTGGTAGATTGAGTACTCTTCGCGTGTGCTCACGTCTTCGGGTGAAGGATCGGACGCTCCTGTTGAGAAATAGGGGAAACGGGCTCTGCCATACTCTAGATAGAGTGAATGCAGTATGATTAAAGCAAAAACAAACTAACCTGTTGAGAAACCTGAGACAGACACCCACTGACAACTGACATCCTAACTACTGTACTCAGTACAATACATACATAATATGAAAAAGGACAAAGAAGATCTCGGTTCGTACTTTTTTTCGGCATGGCTGCTTTGTTGGTTGAGTAGCAAGCCGATTTCACGGGTGAAGTTGTTGAGTTGCAAGAGGGGAGTGGGAAATGAGCGAAACCTCTTGCTGGCGCGGTGCCAAAGGATCATACATATCAACTGTTACTTTTCTTTGCCCACTGCGGCTTGGATTATTGGCGGCAAGAGAGTAGTTTCCAACTTGCAAGCCGAAAGAAGTGATCTTTTCATTGTCGCGGGCATATTTTCATGAACACTCTGTGGGTGTGCACCCGGACGGGGGCGGTTCTAGGCTCTTATTTCGAGCCTTCTTTCCAACGAGTACTTTAGGTATCTGATATAGTCTGTCAGAGGGCTTGGTAAGGATTTTTGTGGTAGCCTGGCAGCAGTAAAGGCCGGACGACAGACTATCTGATGGCGCTCTCATAGCTAAAAGCAAGGGTAAACCATGCTCAGAATCATTGCTGCGCCAACATACACCCGAAAGGATGGTGGATGGTGGGAAATCGGTGATGTACACGGTGGTATATACCCGGATGTTTCGGATCTCCGGCGAACGGTGGGAGCTGCGAGTGACACGACATGACCAGCACATGGAAACGAGACGAAGGCAGAGAGGAAACGCCGTGGGTAAATTAATCGCCTGAAAAAAACTTCTCACACAAACAACAATGTTGACAACAATGGGACACCATCCGTAAGACCAGGTCTATCGATAAACCATAACGTGCGCTCAACAAGGACATAAACACTAACAATCCGGGTCAGCGGTGTTCAACCTTGGGGTCACTCAAGAGCTAACATACCTCGCAACAATCGATACAGCAATCACAAGCAGCGCAACAGCATAGTCCGGCGAGACTATATTTGACGGTATCGTCAGCACACATGCCGATAGTGGAGGGAAAAAAACAGGCTTACATTCCAGCGAGAAAACCACGCTCTTTGTTGGGAGCACTACGTTCCTCCGGTGCTGGCTGCTGGTAGTACATGGGTTGCTGTGGTTGGCCGTACGCCTGTGGAGGTTGCGTTACGTAGCCTTGGTTCGACATTTTTGCTAGTTTTGTTGGTTCTGGAGGTGTGGGTGGAGGTGGGAGTGCTAGTAGTGTTTGTAGCGGTTTCGATTTGCGTAGGAAGACGGTATCAAAGACTTTGGAAGCGAAGGTAGTGATAAGGGAGAGGAATAAAAGCTGAGTGATAGTGCAGGGCGAAGGTAGCTGTGCGGGGAGGGTGCGTCTTGATATCATCCTCTCAGATTGAGAGGCCACGACATGCGGCATATGCTGCCTCTTCGCGACTGAGCGCACACACGCTACGTCACGGATCATTAAAGCTTACGCGTTTGCATGTACCGGGGAAGCACGGATAACGCGGAGACGAGGATGATTAGTAAATTAGGAATCTGCTCCGAACCTGTCCAATGAGATAAACAGCCTCAACGGCGCTCCCCAAATGCTTGTCTGTTTTAGAGTCTCAGCGTGTACCTGGAGCCACTACTTCCAATGAAAGCCCTGCAGATGAATTGTGAATTGGTTGATATGTGATAACTTGGATGAAGGCTGTGCTCAAGGCCTCAACCCCTAACCCTGGCCAGAGGAAGACCCAATTTGCTCCGCAGATGACCATGCGCAGGTCCATATTGAGACATTAATTGATTGATTGTGCTGGAAAATATTGCCCTGCATTGTCCATATGATCCCGGGTATGCCGAGCAACCAACTGGCTGTGCATCTACTCCATTCAGTCGCGGTGCTGTATTCCATGTGGCTCCTCGGGGATGCGGCGGCTGCAATGTCTGCAAGATCCCCGTGTACTTTCAGCCGAGATGATGCGGATTAACGGTGGAGCGCTCGAAAACCCTCGAAATCCGAACTGCGTCGAGAGCTGTAGTTGATGTCGTAGTGGTGGTATAACCAAACAGGGCTCAGGTTATACATTGAGCCGCATTGCAGCGAGGAACCACCTGTCCTCATCTTCCATAGCTCCAACATAACCCGTCCCCCCATTCGACGACGATGCACTCCACCTTAGTCCGTGTCCAAAATGTCTTTGGATTCTTCACAACAGTAGCCTTCGTCGTCGGTCTCTTCACCGCGCTTAGCGTCCTGCTGTATCCGCCCTCTCCCATCGCGACTGTTGGCGTCGCCTCCGTGAAAGTCATCAAGGGCCGTCCACAATACTACTCCTCGAGACAGCAGGAATATGCATTCATCACCTTCGATCTCGATGCCGATCTGGAAAGTTTGTATAATTGGAACACTAAGCAAGTGTTTTGTTGGTTGAGCGTGGTTTATGGCGGCGGGAGGGGATCGAAACATGTAAGCGAGCGCGCGCCTACCTTCCTCCCCCGGACACCCGTTAACGAAGCACCCCATAGTCCGATAACGAAGCGATAATCTGGGATGCTATACTGCCGAGCGTTAAAACCTCGCGCCTCAGTCTGCGCAACGAGAAGGCGAAATATACGATTAATGATATTGCCGGGCGCTTCTTGGAACGGAATGCGACGGTGAGGTTCGGATGGAATGTCCAACCGCATGTTGGCGCACTTACGTGGGGCACTGTGGAGGTTAAGGATGTGGTGGATTCCGACTTGGAGACGGGCCGGGGTAGGAAGAGAGGTGAGGGGTGGAGCTTCACGTTCCCGCCCGTTGGAGGGAGGAAGAAGGTTCCAGCTGAGAAGAGCAAAGCATAGAGGAGGAGGGGTAGACGATTAGTCTCGTTCACAGCCCCTCGTAGATCAATTGTTCCGCGTGTGCGTGTTGCTTGACAGAACGAGAATATCTCTAGCCGCGATGCTTCGGGTCCCAGTAGACCCTCGACGACGTCGAGTGCTGAAACTACGTCGTAATGTGCGTAAATATAGAGTTACGCCGTATTCCCATTTTGTAATTAGCCGAAACTCACAATATTAAACCTCATCTAACAGCATCCGTTTCGTGCCACCACGTCAGTGCGGCAGATCGAGATCGACCTCTAAATTTTGATCCCAGCTGCAGCCCAGTGCAACCTATCACAGGTGAGCCATGGGTGGGTGTGGTGTGGGTTAGGGATCTACTGATATGCACTTCACATCACTCACAGATGTTACCCTGGAACCCTGCTTCAGTCTGACACACTGCGGGTTTGACAGCTATGGGGTACATTCAATGAGATAGCCGTTCCTATGATGACGAGAGCAAATGGAAGTTGTGGTGAGACAAAGCCTCTCATCTAACAAGGAGATTTATCCAATCTTGCTAGTGCCCGGCACAACCATATGCTGAACTGGCCTTGCATAAGCTTATATCGCACAGGCGGCAAAGTTATGGAAAGAGGCGGCCGATAACCTTAAGCACTTAGTAAGTACAAGCATTGGTGGCGGCTTCGCCGCTCCTTGGGATACTCGAACTGGATAAATATCTAAGAGAGCACTTGAGAGCCCACTTGAAGAGCACCTACTTGAAAGCCCGATTGAGAGAGCGCTTCAGGTGAATAGCTTTTTTCCGTGGAAGCTTGGGTCTACCAGTGACAGAAACTTTGACGTTAACGTAGCCAACCTCTCGTCTAAGTGCTCCCACTATCACCATCACCATCACCGTGACAATCACACAGAAAGAGTTGTGACCAGCATGGGCAGCCCATGACCGAATGTGTGCGCATACAAATGTCCAAAATCGATAGGAATCAGGCTGTAGATTCCGCTGGAAAACTGAGTCGGAGATCTGCTCTCCCCAAGAACTAACTGTTCATTGTTGCCGAAGGAGAGGTGGCTGGGATTGTCAATACTATGGCAGTGAGATATCGTGAGATTCCGCAAATAAAATCGTATCTACCGACATCATGGTTACAGGTACTACTCCCTACCTGCCACTCTGCTGGTCGGTGCATCCAACTGCGCCTAACTCGAAGCTCCCAAGTGCACTCGACTCCGTGCTCCCGGGGGAGGTCTACTCCTACCCGTTTCAATAATATAACATTATCTGGTGCTTGAGAACGGCTAGGGCCGATTTATGATCTGAGAGTCCCGACCATTTAGGGTACATCATGTAGATCATTTGTGTCAAATAAGTGTCTCAATCGGAGGAATATTCATGGAGTTGGCATGGAGTTGACTCGGATGGGATTCTCCCTTGTATAACTATCCACCATCCCATGTCAACTCCCATCAATTAAAGTCTGAGTAAGATGCTTGTTTGACGTCAAATGATCTACTCAATGTACTGTAAATTGACCCGCTCGAAGATTGTGAATCCGCGCGGCCGTTCTCGAGAGGCGCCTAATGTTGTTTTTGGCGGACTGCATCTGGGGGCATGCAGTCAAGTGCTGCAGATATCGACCGCTGTTGGGAGTATGGACTCGTAGCCGAGTGCGCCTAGGAGCATGAAGTCAGTGCGCTTGGGAGCTTCGAGTCAAGTGCATCTGAATCACCAACATTCCAATGTTCCAATGACATCCCATAGTCTCGTTCCCAGCCTCTCAGAGAGGTTAGTGCCATAGTAAATACTTAGTATTAAGCAGAGCCACCAACGGCAAAAAGGAACAGGAGGCTATGTGTGATAGATGAGGCTGGTCATAATCTCGGGCTCGGTGGTTGTATTTCGCTGGGTACACAGTAGGGGCGGGGCCAGCGGGGAGATACCGGTGGACACTGGCAGCATGCCTGGGGGAGGAAGCCTCGGCATCAACCGCGGCGATGCCTGTAACTCAGTCAAATGATGACCCATTTGCCTTGAAATTAAAATGCAAAAAGTGTTCTAAATGCTCCCAAATTTGAGCACAATTAGGGCATGTTTCAATGCTCATAGTTGGAATGCCACTGGTTTTTGGACCGAATACCATGCTACAACAGCTGTAGGCTGTTCACCTACAAAAAGCACAAGTGCTTCATTTTGGCAAACAGTTAACTATAGTACTCAGTATAGTAGTTAGTCTACGCATGATGCCGTCCAATTTGGGCTACTTTTAGGGAAGATACGGCAGGTAGTATGAGTGTAGATCATGAAGTATCACTCACACAAAGAACGAATGATGTTGCGGAGTCACCACAACGTTACCCACCACTAACAAAATCAAAGTTACCTTTGCCACATTGCAGGCCGCACAGCACTAATTTATAATTCTTACCTACTTTGAATATATATTATCGAGTGGGTGGGTATTGTAAACACCATTTCCAGCGCTTCGATGACATTCCAAGGTATAAGCGCTAGAGGATGCGTCTAGCAACGCTTAACGGAAACGCGACGTCAGAGATATTCGTGCGTTACATAGTTTTCATTGTCAGTCAGATCACTCGTGTTGAAAACAATGCGGTCACATTACTTATAGTCTTGGTATACGGCATGACTACGGCTAGCTTTCAGTTTTATGTTCATTCCCCTTCCTTCCTTCCTTCCTTCTCTCACTTCCTTCTCTCCCTTCCTCTCACTACCATCACCCAACCGTGGTATTGCACGCCATTACTTCTTGGCCCATCAATGGGTCCCCTATTCATTGATCGGTCTTGATAATCCTAAAACGGGTATGCGTATCCCGAAATTTATCTTATTTTTGCTGCCTTTCCCTCTTCCTCGCTGCTTTCCCTGCTTCCTTCCTTCTTCTTTCCTCGCTGCTTTCCCTGCTTCCTTCCTTCTTCTTTCCCCGTTGCTTTCCTGCTACTCCTCGAACAAGGCAATCATGCTGACTACGGCCTATCGATCACTAGAATCACACCTGACTCTACTCCTCATTGCTCGGCACCGCAATGTCCGCAAGAAACATCGACACCAACACTCCTCATTTGGAAACCCACCGCCGCCGCTGCCCCCTACATATGCCGAAGTTCTCGAGTATAGTCAACAAGAGGTCTTGGATTGGCTTACGAGAGTGAACTTTCTGACAAAGTTCAATTCTGCCATCCAGCAAAAGTTTCAGAACTTCGGCCTCACTGGCCGACTGGCAGCAGTGTTCCTAAGCGGCCCGGCCTGGCTGGCCTGCATGAAGCTGGCCGCCGCCAAGGTTTGAGGCCAGGCCAGTCCAGACCTGTGGGCGGCCTCGGATATCTGAAAGACTACAGGCTTTTTTGCAGCGTAGGCTTTTAGTATGACGGCTCGGCCTACGCTAAGGGTGGCCGGTGATATCGTCCGGGGACTCTACGTTGCAGTGAACCGTCCAATTCCGGCTCTCGTGATCGGGCCGCTCCAGCTTGAAGCTGGTGAAGTGGTATGTCATACGCCCTTCATCCTCGTCTCATATCTTGTGCATTGGTTACTTACTTATGGTCAAGAAACCAGGCCACCCAAGCCGGTCACGAACTTTGCGTCACTGGCGTCTCCACTTTCGAGATCTCCATAACCATCATCAGAAGCGGAATCTATCCTCCAGTTGGCATACTCCCGTTGCATCACTGTCATGACCCCCGGAAATCATTTGCCAACTCGCTCTTATGGATACTCTACCTAGTACCGTCATATGGCCGATCCTCAAGCCTCGCAATAGTATAAACTGGTATGGAATTAAGTATAGAACTGTCTTGCACTGTGTAATACCAACTGCTTAAACCCTCAAACTGTACCAGACCTATATACTAGTATACCGAACTGGTTTGTACTAGTAAACCGCATCAACCAACTGTTTGCCGGTACTGGTATTTGTTGGTATACCGGTACATACCAGTATACTGTTGCGAGGCTTGCCGATATTCCTCTTCGGACATAGGTTCGTGGTGTCTCTAGTCCAGAAGTTCTTTGCAAAGGGGACGTAAGGTAGTTAATTAAGATTTAGGACATCTCTTTAGGACACTAGAAAGGACTCCCGCAAAATAAATGCTGCAAAACGTTTTCTACAAGCGGTATACCCTTGACTGGTTCATTCACGGCAAACCTGCCTCTCGTGTATACCGAGGTTAAGAGGTAAGGTAGATATATTGGGGAAGAAGGGTAGCGGAAGGGGATCTCCCCCACCTAGCCGGCCATTCGGAGGGGGGGAACGGGCTCTGCCATAGTCTAGATAGAGTGAATGCAGTATGATTAAAACAAAAAACAAGGTAGATATACTGGTATACCCCGGAAAGCATACTGGCCATCTCCACTCGTGTAGATCTCCTAGTGTCCATACTTTCGGGCTGCCTGCACCTTGCATTTCGCGCACTGCAGCACTGAGACACTGCAGCATCCCCTAAAAGTAAGCCTCTATATCATGCGATAAATCTGTTTCACTATCATCCATCCACCGTCAGCCTCTGCAAACCACAATATGCGGTCGTAGGCTCCACTCACATTCTAAACTATCCTGCGCCGTCTCTGGCAGCTCCTCGATCATGACGCCCGGCCTGCCAGCAACCCTCGAAAATGGCGGGATCACGGTGTTAGGCGCGACTACCGTCCCTTCTTCGATACGCACGCAATCTTTGATGATAAAAAATTTCCCCTGCCCACCCTTAGTTCAGTGTGCGAGAATAGTCAGGCCAATAAAAGAATTGCTACAATAACAGATCCCGCACCAATGTACACAAAGCTCCCCACCATGGCAGCCTCCACTACCGCGCCTTCGCTGATAAAAACATGGTCTCCAAGCTTCATCGGATAGAAGCTAAACATTCTGATCCCCCAGTCAACGATATCGTCTCATCGGTGAGTGGGATAAAACTCACCCCCGATGCGTCTTCCCCGGTGGCCTCAACACGCTACTCCGCGCAAAAAAACAATACCTCCCTACAGCGATAGCAACATTTCCGTGTTGTCCTGACGCGCCGGTACGTCGTAGATCTCCGCGAATCGTGCAATCTGCTTGGATGATGGTTTTCCCGCCAAGAATGATGTTTTGCGAACCAAGGATGTTGGATTTTCGGGAAACCTTGTTACCGGTGTCTGTTTCGATGTATTCGCCCTTGACTTGTTTTGGCGGCATGGTTGGTTGCTGGGGACCAAGTCTTAGAGAAAGAGAGCTGTGGGGAGAGCTTGACGCGGTGAGGGTGGGGATTTGACAGGGATATGGCAACATTCCAGCTAATGCACCCAAGTCAATCTTTCATGATCTACATGAACCCGGGCGCTCGGCTAATTAAAGTAAGCAAGATGGGGTGTCATGGGTTTGCCAGACATGTTTCAACCTATGGCACTGGTATGACTTAGGTGTATATCTAGATGTGCCTGTCTCGACGTCGGTGTGATGCATTGATATTCACATAACATCACTCGATACATGTTTACGCCCTTGTTTCTCAGTTCCTGCAGTCGGTCCGCGCGGGGGTCAACCCTAACTACCGTATCCCCATATGATAAAGCAATCAGCGCTACAGGTGGATCGGTATATCAATTGTTTCGGAGAATTGCTGTGCGATCTGCGTTGCCACTATGCACATCCACTCCTCCATTGAGGAACCTCTGGATCCGCTCCCAAGCCAGTACATTGCTGCCTCCAGAACGGTGGACAAAGAAGACAAAAGTGTGGCTCTCACATCGTCAAACTCCGGGCCGCTTTCAAAGTTCGCGTGAATCTCAGAAAGCACCGTCAACTTTTCAGCTTTCCTCCGCTTCCGCAGCGTCGTGGCCTTTACGGCCGTGAATTTTTTAGCCTGGGTTCACCAACAGATGGGTGGAGACGGTTCTTGAGTGCACTTGGAAACAGGAGCTGGCTGGAGACGATGTTTAAGTGCGTTTGGAAACAGGTATTTGGAGATGGTGTTCGAGTGTACTTGGAGAAGGCACTCGAGTGCACCTAGAGGCATACTTGGAGATTAGAGGTGCACTTGGAGGGTCCGAGCGATCTAATCCGACTCGAGGCAACTCGACGAGTTGTGCAATCTGTGGCAAACACTAATTCCTGGGCGGTGTATTTTTTCGTCTCTTTGTGTGAACCTCAGAAATGTTCGACTTCAAATATTTCTCTTGTCTCCATGACAGGATGTAGGGTTGCTAGCGGGTTACCGAGCGGCTTAACTACCGTATAAACCGCGTAGCAAAGGAATAGACGGCGCCGAGTTTAATTTATACTTTCTTACAAATCAAGTCGAGTGATATCAAATCAGCTCAAGCAGTCTACATCTACAAACTTGGGCATTTCTTATTGCTGCTTCGGTGGCCTACACCTTGATAACGAGAGTAAGTAGGAAGGCTTCGCTTTTTTGTTACACTGGCAGTTTTTGTTTTTGTTTTATTCATACTGTATGCACTCTAATTAGAGTATGACAGAGCCCCATATCCCCTCCGCCTCCGGGCAAGCCGGTTAAATGGTGGAGTTCCCCACCCGCTACCCTTTGTCCCCTTCACACCGG
>Ga0307515_10005035_pt1 | contig 26913 bp, 40 predicted proteins | sample 17_EM_MG_FD_194513 | JGI IMG/M metagenome (GOLD analysis project Ga0307515, IMG submission 194513) | Populus trichocarpa ectomycorrhiza microbial communities from riparian zone in the Pacific Northwest, United States - 17_EM | ecosystem: Host-associated > Plants > Roots > Unclassified | place... | reverse complement strand
ATTCATGCATCATCGCTCACCCGGTTCACCCGATAGGTCCGCTGTTTAAAAACCTGGGACGCACCGCCCCATGTCAGGACGAAAACTCGTGTAATGTCCAAACCACTCTTTGATAAGTTCTCCCTCTTTTCGATCGGATGACCAGTAGCTGGGGACGCACACATAGCGCATGTGCCCTCGTCATCATACCTCTTGTCGTCATACCCCTCGCTTTCGCTCTTTTTTACCCGTATTTGTTCCTCATCACGGCCCCCGAGATGAATTGTCACGCAAACTATCCCTCTCCACCCACTCGCGTGTAACTTCAATCATTCATCAATATTCAATATTGGGTACTCAAATGTTCGATATTCATTGACGCATCCCGACGCATCCCGACCCGCCGTGAAAAACCGGCCCCCACGCGATTTCACCTGCAATTTAAATGATCTCGTGCTGCGATCGCGTCTTCCACCGATCATACATCTCCGAGATAGACTGATCCTCGTGCACGGATCTTCCCCAACTAGAGTTAAGAGTGGGGCTGTGTGCTTATGGCTGAGACAGAATTGACCATCACTCTGGGAGCCTCCGGAACCGCCTAGACAAAGATCGGCGATTGCGGAGGTGGCTGAGGTAACATTTTTAGAACCCGTGGCGGATCGCGGAAGGGGACAAAAACGTTGGGGGGGAACAAGAAGCTGGAGTCACAACTAAACATCCCTTCATCCCCAACCTCCTAGACTACCCGACCATAAAAGCTTACAGTCCAGGGCCCCCGCCCTCTGGCTTACTCTGATTGGATATACTATGACCATCATCGTACCTAACTTCGCCGGTACGCATGATGTGTAAACCCAGAAGCATATCCATGCCTATCGGATTGTTAACGAATCTTTTCTCGACAACAGTGATTCCTAACTGGTTCAAGCATCACGTCCTTCGGCAAAGGGCAAAACACGCTAACGGACACCCAAGTCATCACAGTTCCGATGCCCCACTGACTTTGAAGGGTTTGTTACCCCCCGCATACGACGAAGCAACGCACTTCCAGCGTTCTTTGGCGCAGTTACGGTCCAAGGACTCCCCGCTCGAGAAGTACATCGTAAGTGATTGGCATGACGCTTCCAGCTGGGAAAATGGAAACTGATCCTGTGATCCTGTCAAGTTCCTGTCTCAACTCAAGGATGCGAATGTCCACACTTTTTACAAGCTCTGTGCCAAACACCTGGCTGAAATCACCCCCCTGATCTATACCCCAACTGTGGGCGACGCATGTCTCAACTACTCGCACATCTACAGGCGTCCCGAGGGTTTGGTGGGTCACACGGCTGTTCAAAGCATGCAACTTCACGTTCATCTCGTTGCTTAGTATATCAGCATCAATGACAAGGGTGGTATCGGAGAGATCCTCCGGCACTGGCCGCACGTAGAGGAGGCCCGGATCGCTGTCGTAACCGATGGTAACGCTCATACCTACAGCCTCGTCGTCTCGGTCAATTTCTGACCCAAGGGCTAAATTCAGGTTCGAGGATTTTGGGTTTGGGCGATCTCGGTGTCAACGGGATGCCGATTTCTATTGGGAAATTGTCCCTATATGTTGCTGGTGCCGGGATTCGCCCATCGTCCACACTTCCGATCTGCCTTGACCTGGGAACTAACAATGAGGAATTCCTTGCGGATCCGTTGTACCTTGGCCTGCGACAGAAAGTTCGTCACATTTTGATGCAGGGAAAGTTGACAACATCAGACCCATTGTTTCCTTTACTTCCGCTACAGCGCGTATCAGATGTGGAGATGGCCGAGTTCATGAACGAATTCATGAGGGAGATGTCGACTCATTTCCCGGAACTACTCGTTCAATTCGAGGTTTGTATCATTTATCATACGTGGTTCACCCGGTTGACCGTGAGAGTTCATGTGTTTCTCCAGGACTTCTCCACAGAGAACGCATTCAAATACTTGGATCTCTATCGAAACAAATACCCCACATTCAATGATGATATTCAAGGTCTGTACCCTGCCCAGACCCGTCTCGATTTTGTATGTGTAAAATTCTATTGTGATCACAAGGCACGGGGGCCGTCGTTTTGTCCGGTTTCATCAACGCTGCGAAACTTTCTTCTGCTGCTTCTGGTCAGCCTCTCAAGGAACAGAGGATCCTCTTCTTCGGAGCTGGATCCGCTGGTGTTGGCGTGGCTAAGCAGCTGTTGAGCTTCTTCAAGCTCGAGGGTCTCCCCGAAGATGAGGCTCGCAAACGCATCTGGTTCGTTGATTCACAGGGCCTTGTGTACGACAAGAGGGGTACCCTGCCTGAACATAAGAAATGTTGGTGCATTCTTCCTGAAATAAAAGTTGCATTGAACCTCGGTCTCCACCTAGATTTCTCTCGCAACGATTACGCTGGTCCACCGATCAAGAAGCTCATCGATGTGATCAATCATGTGAAACCCACTGCGCTGTTGGGTCTCTCCACTGTCAAGGTGCGTCAGTGCGTGACCGGACTTTGAGACGCCACCTTAACACACGTTCATCTAGAATGCATTCGACAAAACCGTGGTCAAACGCATGGTCGAGCTGAACCCGCGACCGATCATTTTCCCGTTGTCAAACCCCGTCCGGTTGTCAGAGGTCGAATTCAAGAGTGCGGTTGAATGGACGAATGGCAAGGTTATATTTGCCTCTGGCTCCCCGTTCGATCCGGTCGGATACGAACAGGGGATCCTCTATCCTGGCCAGGGAAACAACATGTACATCTTTCCAGGTTCGTCCGATAAAGTTGGCGCCAATGTGCGTCTTTGCGTTAACGATGGTGGCATCTACAGGTCTTGGTCTCGGAAGTATCCTTGCAAAGGCATCCTCCGTGACAGATACGATGGTTGAGGCTGCATCCCTCGGATTGGCCCATTCATTGACCAGGGACGAGGAAGACGACGGATTGGTGTACCCCCGTATCGAGCGCATTCTGGAGATCAGTGCCCAGATCGCCGTCGATGTCATCCGCGCTGCTCAAAAGGCGGGAGTTTCTCACAACGGGGCATTGAAGGACAAGAGTGAAGAGGATCTGAAGGAATGGGTGGTGTCGAAGATGTGGAACGCTTGAGCTGAATGGAGGAAAACCCGGTGTCTTACATCAGCTGGGTACAGGGCACTTGCATTGGATCGAAGTTTGTGAGTTTTGTAGATTGTAATTATCAGATCCAGGCGGCGAGTTCCAAGAAGGTGGTGGATGGGTAAGCTTTGGTTCAGGTGTAAGCGAGAGAGCGACGGAGGCGTGGCCCGAGTCGCAAGCGTCGGGAACGATGGTCGATGGTCACGGTGTTGAAGGGGTGGGAAAACGAACAGCCACGTGGCTGTGCCACGTTGACCGTGTTTGGTTAGCCGAGGCGGTGGTGAGGAGATGTCCACCTTGAGAGAGATCCCTGTCCCGTCACTCTGACCACATTGCCTCGCTCATCTTTCAGCTCCCCCCCTCCATCCATATCTAAAGGGTCCGGGCCAGAGTCATGGCTAGGAAACCAAGTCCCAACGGCTCTGCCCCCTCACCTTCCTCCCCAGAGCTCTCCACGCGCCCCCTTGGTCCCCTCTCTGTCCTGGCCGACAAGGAAAAGCTCAAACAGCGGGAGGAAGACGTGACAAAAATCAACAACATGAATGCCTCCGACCTCAAGAACGCCTGCGACGACGCTCTCAAACGTGTATGTCTCTCTCATACTCTTCGCCTGAAGTCACCTTGCTTCAGTTCGTTCGGAGGATGACTGAACTTATCTTTCGCCCCTAGTTCCTCTCCCACCCCGAACTATTTCGGCCAAACTTCATCCATACGGACGTGAGGCTCGCGTTGGGCTGGTCATCCGTCTTCGTCGCTTTTGGAACGGGGTTGTATGGTTGGAAGATTGATTTTGAAAAATCCAAGCCGGTCGTGTGGGCTGGTGTAATTTTGTACGTCAGAGTTTTCCGCTCCGACGATGTTCCGTATCCGCGAATGCTTATTGATCATCTCCCCTCCAGGTATGTTATTTTGAGTCTCGTGCAGGCACTCTATGCGTATTTCATCGAGGGAGACGTCGTGTTCCTGGGGAAGCGTAAAACCTTTGATAAACGGGTGAGTCACCGCGACTTCTGTGATCCTAGGACGCCTTAGACTCATTTAGCCTCCCTTTCTTAGATCGTGACCGAAAGGATAACGATTGCCTCACAGACAGTACCCCATCCCCTTAAGCCGTCCACTAACAAACATTCACCATGCCCCTCTTACAACTTCACCATCTCATACCTCCGCTCGGCATCCAACGGCAAGTCCTTACTCGCCAAGGGGAAAGCTTCCAAGACACGACCATATAACGAACTCTTTGACGAGGACGGACTGTTAGATGTTTCAACCTTCGAGACCTGGGTGGGACAGGCGGTAGAAGAGGTGATGGACGGTGAAGCCAAATAAAACTCCCAACGCTCATTGTTTTTCCATCTTCGCATCTGTGTACGCCATTGAATTGGGTTCAGCTTCAGACGAGATTCCATCTCCGTCACGCTCAGACTTTATTATTTTATTTGCCTTCTCCGGAAGACACATGGAACACTTCTTCCACCTTCACCTACGCCCCCCTCCACATTACAGTGTAATCTCGACTGAACTATTCCGTCCTTGTTCTATGCAGTCCGGAATGCTGACGCCGCCGATACCAGCTCCGACTATTTGCACCTTGTTCTCGCCGTAATTCTTCAGTGTACCTTTTAGTTTCTCAACCCACTTCAGATGCCCAGGTTCGAACAATGGTATGCACTCTTTGCACTCTGTCGTCATGGAGTAAATCGGGTCCGGAAGATCGTAGTGATCTCCAAGGTGCTTTCGCAGATCCTTCAGAAGCACATCGACGTTTGGACCGGTGGATGCCGAGGGGTAGGGTCCTCCGGAAATGATACCCATCTTGGTATAGCCGTCAGCGGTGTCTTGCCTACCCATGGAGACAGTGTCGAATATGGTGCCGAGCATCCCTTGCGAGTTCTCTTCCGACTCATAGCCGTCCACGGGTCGGGGGATAAGATACCCGAACCCGGATGGGTGAAGCGGTTTCTTGAAAGGCGGGAAGATGAAATTCGTAACGTGGATGGTCGAGGATTCGGGACTTCGGGAAGAAGTCAATGTGAGGAGGGTATCGTTACGTTCGGTGTTGGCAGCACGTAATGCAGCGTCCAACTGTTTGACGGGGAGAGCGGAGACGACATGTGTCGGTGATACGACCGACCCGGACTTGGTTGTGACCTGGAGAAAAGCGAGAATGAATCAGCATGGGTCCCGAGAAGGTTTGGATGGGACGTCAACGGACCCTGAAAGGTCCGCCTAGGTTTAGTGAGGAAATCGGGTCTCCCGTCCGTATTTCGGCATTGCTTCGCGATTTCAAGGCTTCGGCGAGAGCATTCGGAAGAGTAGAAAGACCATCTTTGAAGCTATAGACAGCAGCGTCTTTCATCAGCTCGGGGAGGGAGCTCCCAAGTTCGTAGGAGGACGAATCGTCCACAGGTTTCTTCGGTTTGGGTTTTAGCGCACCCCACACCACACTCCCGCCACCGAAGGCCTCAGCGTTCCACAGCATCGGATAAGCCGCTCGCAGACTCAACTTCCTCGAGTCCGTCGCGTAAATACCATGCACCAACGCGCTGGCAAATATACGAGCAAACTCTTGGCCAAATCTCCGAGAGAAGAATGCATCAACGGATTCATCTTCGACGTTTGGCCGGTTGTAAGCCGTCCAAAAGTCGCGCTGTAGGCCACTCCATATCTTTCCGCTGACCGGAGAAGTAATCAACGACAACAGGGAGGATGGGCTAGGTAGTGGGCTGAGGCCACCGGGGTAGCCAGGAATGTGCAGGAAACGCGTTTGGGCTGCGGGTTCGGAGTTGGAAACGGTCAAGAGTTCTTTCTCCAATCCGAGGAGGTTAATCTGCCATGCATCCCTTTCAGCCTCAACGCGCAGGCAAGAGGTAACGCAGACGAACCAGTTCCAAGGCAGGCTTCGAAGAAGACCTTAGGGTGCGAGGGCCTCTCTCCAACAAGACCGTACCAGTCCCCACATCAACGCGGTCGGAATTGAGCCATCCACCGACGCGGTTCGAGCCCTCTATCAAAGTGACTTTGGTCGTGGGGAACTTTCGCGCGAGATGGTAAGCAGTGGAGAGACCCGTTATCCCTCCTCCTAGGACGACTATATGCGGCTCTTCCCGGCTATAGAACGGAGAACCGTTACACTTCCGAACAACGCCCGCGCGGACGCAAGGATTCGTACGCACGTATTCCGGTCCGCCGACGTCGCTACGTTCCTCTGAGAAGAAACGATGGGTGAACGGCCTTTGGAAATGCGGGAGAGTCTGATCGAATTGGTCGACCGCAAATGTGAGAGGGATTTCATGAGTTCCATCGGATTCAATCAGGGCGAAAGCAAGAAACTCGGACAAAAGACGGTCGAGAAATTTGGGTGACCAGTGGGTCAGGTCGGGAGACGGCTCAGAGATATGGGACCGCCTGTGTTTTTATCTAGCCTCAGAGTCTGAATGAAGTAATAGCTTGGAACGTGACGACTGGTTCACTCTGCCTTGCTTCAAGTGCGAGGTCAATTACATGTGTTGTGGGGGCGGCCCGCGTAGGTATGCTCGAATCCACGACATCTGTCAGGCTCTTTCCCCGTCAACAGCTCGATGAGACATATAACCGGACCGGGCTTGTTTCCTTTTCTGAATCCGTGTAGATGAACATCTTCGTCCGTTCGCCGACGTCTGGGTAGGAGCCTGGGTATTATACTGAAATCCTCACCGGCATCCATACCCCACGACCCGCTTACTGGTGTCCTCCCGCAAAATACACTCGCCTGAGTTGCGGTAGCTCTAGCACGAGGTTGGGGAAACGAGAGAGTCCGGAAATAATCCGTAATCGGGGTCTCGAAGGTGGAAGTTACCCCAATCAAGGCTACGATACCCATGATGGTGAACACGTCCTTGATTGCACTTGGGGAGACATTTTTGTGGTATCCCTGGTTGCTTCGGTGGTGGGACAATCAGAGGAAGCCCCAGACCCCGAATTTTATTCGGCCCATCCAAATAGAAGAACGGCGATGAGAGAGGTCCGTATGGCAAGCATCCTAGCGAACGGGCTCACTGTCTTCCCACCCAGTCAAGGTAATGTGCACGGAACATCAAAGTCTCGTGGCTTGACAAATCCACAAGGGCCACAGGCACAAGCCGAACACCATCAAAGAAATCTCGCAGGTTTCGACCAGCCAGAGGGCCCACTGGTGACTGTTTTACAATCAATCATTACACTCCACTGTTTCAGGGTGGGTTTGACGGTTTCGAGGTCGTTTTATGGCTTACTGGTGATAGCGTGCGGGTTCATGGTAAACATTGAGTTGGTCGGTAAGGAGTATTCTGGATGGTAGTTTTGTCGAAGTGCGAGTGATTGCTCATTTGTGCGAGCGAGACTCTATCTCAATGGCCTGGCTCTGTTCCTCAGCCCGACCAGCCGACGGGCACTTAATTGCCAAACTACACAACAATGTGGAAAGGCGAACCAAAAAATTGCCATTAAAACCCCTACTCATTCTTATAGTATGGAAACAAAACGGAAATGAGCCATAAATCACCTAGACCTTGCCAATGAGGAGGTTTTTAACGATCTCTCGGGCCGTCCACACGGTGGTCCGGTACAAAGTCACGTAATCCAGGGTGGAGGAAAGGGCATCAGCATAGCCAAATGGTAACATCAACGGGATCCAACCTCCAAAGAAGGTGCACGCGTCAGTCAATTGAAAAAACGTGACAATCGAAACGCGATCTTACCTCGAGCGTATTCCAGAGCCCAACATCCTTCATGCATCTTGTACTGCCTTGCCACTCCACGTTTCATGAGGTTGACATCACCAGGCCCATAAACCGTCTTAGTGAGATCGCCGGGCTCAAAGACCCACTGCTCGCCATGGAGGATGTGGAAGTAGTCGTCGGCGGTGTGAAGACCGGTATGTCCCTCAGTTCCAAGTGGGGTGCCGAAAATGATCAAGTACTCGGTGACGGACGCGTGGATGATGTACATGGCACCCATTGCACCTCCGGCGTTGTTGAACACCCACTCCGAAGCGTTGGTGTTGAAAACGATGGGGGAAGGTGCTTTTCGGAAGGGCATTGTCCACAGAGACGTGGATGGTGAGAGTTGAGGGTATTCGGTCGTGAGGTTCGTCACGATGTGCTTGATAACCCCGTCCATGTTGCTACCGTGGACAGCAACAGCGTCCTTGGCGAGACTGTGGAGGTGCGTCTGGTCAAGAACATACCACCGGTCCTACGTACGCGAAATGAGGATCTCTGCGGTCATTAGAGCGCGACTGGCGACGCGACGGACCTTGACTTTGTCGAGCCATTGGCATACAGCGTAGGCGAGCCATAGGAAGACCAGACGGTAACCCCATTTCGTTACGGAGTTGTCATTAATGTGTTTGCCGGTCATGACTGGGCGGGTGGTGGGGGGTGGGAGATGTGCGCTGGGTTGGTTGGTCATTCCGCATAACCGACGGCAATCCGTCCCCTAATATAGTGCGAAGGGGACAATGACTGGAAAAGTGGAACGATCGCGGACCGTCAAATTTCAAATCGGACCACTTCATCCTGTCTAGCTACGGGCTCATTCGTTTGATGCAGCGACGATATAATCCTCTTAAAACACCCCGGGACTGAAAGTTTCGGGTCTTCGTTTGTCTCCATCCTGCAAAAAAAAACACGAAACTGCGGACAGTCGTGTGAAACATCCTCTGGATCCATGCGATTTCCACATCACTATACAGTATGATTGACCCCCTGCAGAAAGGGATATGATGCGTCTAAGCTGGAGGGTCCAACTCCATCTAGAAACCAAACCGCGTGGTTCTGCTGTTTGCGCTTCTTCAGTAGAACCTCTGCATTATTTAGTACTCGTACGTTTATCATCGTCAACGTATCCCACCATTGCTCGATATGCTCCCCGAACACTCCAAATTCAATGTTCTCCCCATTGTCTCCTGTCATCCCGAGTGCTGCCGCCCGTCGGCCATATACGCTTATCAGCCGATGACTACAAGGGAAATTTCAAGAGCGTGACGGGCTGACATTGGTCCATGTGATCTAAAGAGAGCGAGAATTAGCCGAGTTGTTTGTGCCCCCTGCTTCCACTCACGAAAAATGGTCAGTTGGCAACCGCAGCGAGCATCTCAAGTTTCGCCAGCATCCGGTCGACATATGGGCTGGTACCTTTTGCATAACCATGTCCCAGTATCCGCTGCCTCACCAGAGAAGCCCCAGGAGTATCTTTCCTCCCTATAAACCCCTTCAGAGCAGGAATATAGAGGGCCACGTTTCTGGAAACATCATGGTGACGTCGCGATGACCGGTTTGAATCTTCCTCCTTCAGGACGCCTTCTATCCTGCCCAGGATACGGACGGCTTCATGACCCTCGGTCATTGCGGCATAAGCACCGGCCAGCAACGAGAGTTGTTCTAGGCCCGGCTCGATTCCCAGACGACGCATTTCACCGAACGCCGCCACCAAACGTTTAAATCTCCCCTTCCGATACGCCGCGACAAAAAACGGAGTGAAATGACCCGCGTCGAACATCTCAGTAGATGCAGAAACCAGTGACGATCCCACTTGTGCATATTTTCTGGTTTTTGCCGCCGTCGCCTGTTTAACCATCTCCTTGAATAACGTCGATACAGAACGACTCCCCTGCAGGTCCTCCACGACCGCCATCCAGACCAGGCTAGTATGGTAAGGTGATGGGAACAACCGTTGCTGTACATTGAGGGTCGTTACCCTCCCCAATGATTTGTGCTCGTCGATATTCCCTGGAACCCCAGCCCTGAGGAAGTATTTGTCGAAGGCCCCAATCAATTCCCTCCACTCCTTGCGCCTTGCGTAATAAAGCATCTCGCCTAAAATCCACTGCCCGCGATATCGAGCAGGTTTACATTGGTTGTAGGCGGACAAGCGCTGGATGGTGATTGGCTCCGAGTCGAAGATCTCCAGAAAACGCGCGACGTCGAGTGGGTCTGGTGGTTTTACAGTGCGAGTATTCTCCCACACTCTTGACAGGAGGGCCTTTGGATTGGACGGGTCTGTGTCAAAACCCAAGGGCCTGAGGGCCGAAGGGATGTCTGATATGAGGCCCGGACGGCGTGAGGGTCTCCAATAGTGTGAAAGGCGCATTTTGGGGCGTCTAAGGGTCGCGATAGCCTCTTCGGATAACCCAAAATAGTCGGGGTCCTTGGTGACTGCCTTCCGCAGCCAGCGGGAGGGGACATGAGGAAGACTTCGGCCATATTGTAAACCCATCTGGAAGGCTTTCGTCGCTTCTTCGACAAGACCGACGTTAAGATACTCCATCATGGCGGCCCTGCACCAAAATCGTATCTTCCGTCTCATCTGTTTGTCAAGGGAGAAGTTTTCGACAGCCAATGAGCGAATATCTTCAAGGAACTGGAGGCTGATGGAGGGGGGAGCGAATCGGACGACAAGGGGGATCATCTGGTCGGGAATCTTGACCATGTATCCCTTCGAGACGCATATACGCACGAAGGCCATGACGAGGTCAATGTCAGCTTGGGAGTTGCTGAGGAGGTGCACCAAGCGGCCGAACTTGGGTTGTCGCCTCGTCGCCTCATCTGCAACCGGAAGGAGAGATAGCCACCCAGAAAACTCTCTCAACCTCACGGCTGGATCTGCAGGGGAGCCGACTGCGTGTATCGCGGGCCAAATAAATGCTTGGTCGGGGGTGATCGGCAGGTGGTGTCGGATCATTTCTGCCCGTACATGACCAGCACTGGTATAATCACGTTGACGGATAAGTTGAAGTAGAGATGAGGAGGAGAACCCGCTCGAGTTGGTAGCGACGGGGGTCGTGGCGGTAATGGAGTGTTTGAACGATTCGGCAACGGATCGGTACTCGTCCTCTTCCGAAATCTCGAATATTGAAGAGTCCAGTTGAGTTCTTGGAACTGGGAATTCCCGAAGCGCGACCATGGGTGTTGTTTCGGCGTAAGGAGTGTAGATGGCGGAGTTTCTTGCGAATGAGAGTGGGACTGATCTAGTTGCCCAATTCCAGAGTTCCATCCGGGCGGGTACCCGGAGGACAGACACGGGTGCCACCCATGCTGCCATAAACGTTCAGGGGATTTCGCTCCGCGGTCGACCCCACTCAGGAGTCCCTATGCCTGCAATGGATGATCCTCAGCGACGCGTTTAGCAGCGCAAGAAAATGTTTCAAGGAACGTACAGCGGTCGCAGCGGAAGAAGTGCAGTGATACACGTGACTCCCAATGAGGAGGGATCTGTTTGTGGACGGCAATGGAAAGCTTGTTTCCTAACGGCACGGAGAACTTATCCAGTCGTAGGAAAAGTCCACCCCCAGACCGCCCACTGTTTAACCAAATTTTGTACAGGGACCCTACTGGGTTCGTTATCCACCAAGTCCCAAAAAGTCTGACTTTTGTCAACAGACCCTGAAGGTTGTACCTATTCTCCTGCCGCAGTGGATGGCTTCGAAACCTTCGACCTCCGACACCGCAAAGTCGTTTAACAAGATCTTGGCCTTACCGAGGTCTTCATCGAAGGCGCGGTCTGCGGTGGACCTCAGTGAAGCAGTCAAGAAACTCCGACGTTTAATCCTGGTCGATGGGATCCCCTCTACAACGGTTGGTTCGGTCTCGCGTTCAACGAAGTGTTCATCATATATCACGCACGTAGGATCCTACCCTCAGACCCAGGATATGGAAGATACTCTTGGGCGTCATAGAGCTGCCGGCAAACACCTTCCTGGAGTATGTCTCCAGGGGACCTTGTGAGGTTAGGGAGAAGATTAGGAACGATACCTTCAGGTAGTGTCCCCAGCAAGTGGATTTGAACCCGGACTCAGGGCCCACCATTTAGGACGCTTGCTACAGACCGGGGCTTCAAAGAACGTGTACGTGAAGATATGCTTGTACGACTGCTTGATGCTTTTGTCTGGAGGAATCACGGTTCGTCACCTTGTGTTGCCTCGCTGTCAAGAAGTTGACCATTGGTTATAGATCGTGAAGACTCCCAGCGACTGGGGTTCACATACGTGCAGGGGATGAACGTCTTGGCCGCTCCCTTCCTCTATACCATGCCATCTGAAGTCGAAGCTTTCTTCTGCTTTGCCAAGTTCATCGAGGAGTCGTGTCCTCTATACGTCCAACCAACACTCGAAGGCGTCCACCGCGGCTTGAAGTTACTAGATCGGTGTCTGAAGATTGTGGACCCAGAGCTTTTCCAGTACCTCCGGTCGAAAAACCTTTCGGCAGAACTTTATGCCTTCCCTTGTCAGTACCACACCGCACTTGTAACAGGAACCATACTGACGCCAACATTATAGCTGTATTGACGCTCTGCGCGTGCACCCCACCGCTAGACCAGGTTCTCAAGCTGTGGGACTTCCTCCTGGCTTTCGGCGTGCACTTGAACGTGTTATGTGTCATCGCCCAGTTGCTCCTGATTAGGGAAGAGGTTATGACCTCCTCGAGGTAAGCGATTGGGAAGTCCTATTCTAACGCAGCAGCTCATCGCTCCTCCAGCCCGATGCGTTTACTACGCACTTTCCCACCTTTAGAGGCGCTGCCCGTGGTAGGTATTGCCGTGACCCTAGTGCGAGACCTCCCAAGTGACCTCTACGATGAGCTGGTACGCCACCCTTTTGAAGTTGTCGATCGGTGATCCCCCCAGGTTTTGTATCATCTGTAGTCCGTTTTCACGCTTTTTGTAATGTGTTCCCCGATGTGAATCGTTTCGTATTTTCAAACGGTTTCGAAAGCAAGAAAGACAGAACACGCTATCTACGATGTACATATCGACTCAGGCAAGAGGGATCATCGAACCACCAGGAATTGGACCGCCTTCGCCTTCCAAAGAAATGCCATCCTGGACGCCAGCTACTCTCGTGCCCTGCCCAGTATATCCCATGGTAGGGATGATACCGGTATCGACCCCATTATTCAGCAACTCCGCCCGGACAGTTTCTAACGACTGTTTAACCGTCAGTCGCTCGTTCAACAAAGCCACACGCGCGCTCTCCAACCCTTTCCTCTCATCCTCTAACAGCTCCTCCAGCTCCTCAAATTGCGCCATTTTGATCTCCAGTTTCGTGAGTGTGAGCTTGATGAGGTTGGCTAACGTCGACTTGATGTGGGCGTCCTCTGCATCTGCAAGGGTATCCGCTGCTTTCGCTGACGCGCCAAGAGCGAGCTTCGCCGCACGAACAACCTTCGAATGTGGAATTCCAGGCCCAGACTTCTGCTCAGGACCATCGACGTTCATGCCATCTCCGGTTCCATTTGCAGGAGTCTCGTCTCTGTTGGGCGAGGTTTGGGCAGTCTCATCCTCCTTCGTAACATCTGCAGGCTTCCTTTCGCCCTCTTCCGGCTCCCCACCCGTCAAATTATGCAGGGCCGTTTTCGCAGCCTGACTCGCGACCCCAGGTCCAACGACACCGGCCAACCAGGCAACGACGCTCATAACTGGATTGTCGGCCTGCTCAAATGGCACTCGGCCGAACCGCAGTGGGCCCATGGAACCTTCTGCTTGGAGGTATGGGTCCTCAATCGGTAACTCCAAGAACTTGCGGATACACTGCTGGGCAGTGCGTGAGCCGACGTGCTCCTCGATGGCGTTCCAGTCGTCGTCATACATTTCGACGGCCTCCAACAGCAGCAGCGTCTCCTGATCTGTCCAGTCGTCGTCCCCAGTGTGATGGACGCCATTTACAGAAGAAGTCAGCTTTACAAAGTCGCCACTGAACATGGTTGTGGGGAAGCGGCCATCGAGGTAACATGGGGAGCAGAGCGAGAAGTTCTTGACTTTTAGGGAGTAGTAGCGAACTGGGGTACAGTCGACGCCGCAGGTGTTACACGAGTGGGAGGTTGGCTGGCTCGTTCCATTCACAGAGGTTTCTGCCAAGGACTTAGCTTCGTCCGAAGAAACCTGTCGAGCGGTTTTGGGGGTTGTTTGGTAGATGCTAGATCGCAATTCGAGTGCCGAGGCCGCATTGCTACCGGAACCAGGCCTAACCTGACCGTTCTGGCCATGTGCTTGAATTTGAGCTCGAGGGTGTCCGGGGCGAGTACCGGGATGGAGGGATTGTAAACCGCGTGGGGTGTCAAGAATAACACGGAAATGACCCGTGAATGGTGGTGCAAGGGTTGCAGGTCGTTGCTCTGGATCAATCTAACGTTCTACGGTTCAGCCTCACGTAATTTTACCCCAGAGAAAGCTTAAGACGGACCTGGTAATTGACCAGTCCCCACTGCTCCAAGAAGGCATGAACTCGCATGATTGCACAAACGTCTCCAGCCAGGTTTCTTCTACAAGCAGTGACCGTAAGGTATTCCGTGGGTCGAAGACGGTAGGTGTTGATCATGAAGTCGCGGTATTCCTTGTAGATGGCTGGCGTTTTTGACCTGTTGCGAGAGTTGAAAAACTCGGGCAGGGCTCGCCGTTCGACTTCGTGGATTTTGGACATGTCGAACCAGGCGGAATAGGATGGGATGATAACCTGGTGTGTTTGTTGGGCCAAGTACTTTCGAGCTTGGTCCTCGAGGCGCATCCTCGTAGCCTCGAGTTGGGCCGCGTCTTCTTCTCCGTTTTCTTCACCAGATTCCCCTTCTTCCTCTCCACCTTCACCCATGTCTACATCCTCTTCGTTTTTGAGTGGGGCAGAGCTAGATTCGCCACCGGCAGGGGGTTCGAGTGGGGCGAGGTTTCCAATCTCTCCGCCTTGGATAGGCTCGAGCTCGCCACGCTTTCCAGGAGCGTTTTCTGGATCGACGGGTGTAGCACCCTGAGTCTGCTGCTGAACGGTAAGCGAAAAGCGTGCGCACGTGCAGGGAAACACACACAGGCGACGCGGTTCTCTTTGGAGAGTCTGTTGTCGACATCGAGGGAGATAAGGTTCGGGACGGGAGAGATGCCGGATTGAACGCGACTGGACGCGACGTTAGAAACACTCGTCGAAGTGGAAGACACCGCCGATGTCCAAAACGGGAAGGTTCCAGCAACTCTTCACGTGCTCCCCCCAACCTCTGCCACCGCCGGGCATGGATGTCCCGTTCCTCTCCTCTGGTGCTTTGAGCAGAGCACACTATGCTCTGGTACGGCAGGTCGAGAACGCTGCTTCCTTGCAGATTGTCGACGATATTTTGCTGGTGCAAGTGGCCTCGATCCGGAAACAGTTCGCCGGTCGGCCGATGTCTATGGTTTGTGTGCCATCTCATTGCCCTCCAAACTCTCAGCTAGACAGGTATCTAGCGTGAATGCAAAGAATCCCTAATCATACTGTTGTATTGTGCCATGACCTTTACTGGAACTCCTCGTCCGGATTTGAGCTTCGCGCTGCCTTATGCCATGAACCTGGCTGAGATGGGACAATGTGTATCCGATAAACGCGTTGGTGGGTACGTGTCGTATCATACGTCGTGTGGGCTAACACTTCGCAGGTTACTTGTTCTGCGTGGAAGTAATGCCACCTGACCATCCAACAAACTTGTTACTGGTCAATACTCTTCGGAAGGTTTGACTGTCTTTCACTCTTGTGACTACCTCGCACAACCGTGTTCTATGCAGGACTTGGAAAGCCCTTCAGTCACAAGAGTCTGCCTGGCCTTGGATACAATCATCCAGTACCCTCTGGAAGACATAATACCCGCCGTCCAGACCCGCCTTTACGATACCCTTTCTCATAATTCGTCAGTATGCGTCGTCTGCAGCAATAAAATACCCCTTATTCACACCTCGAACAATCAAGACCCCATGTTCGTCGGAGGACGCTTCTTGCACTCCGGGCCTTGTCAAAGAAACAGCAGAGCCTCGTCGAACCGATGACCGTGAAGATACAAAGGCGACTTAGAGACCTTGACTCTGGGGTTGCAAACGCCGCTCTCGTACTGATCCCCGATCTTGTCCAAGTGGGTGCCCTAACCTATTGGTGAACCCAGGCATGCTAAACCCCTGCAGGCTTCTCTTGTCACTAACGATGATGCCCGAGACCGGACGGTCGCACTACTGCTAACTTGCTGGAAAAATCGGTCGGACCCCTCCCAGGTATCTCTACTCACGCATATACTCAGCGTTTTGTGTAAAATTGGGTAAGGACCCCACTGTTTTCCCGCCGCCGTCGTCCTAAACCTCAAGTAGGCCGCCTGCAGACCAGTCGGGACTGTACCATAGCATCGTCAGATTTTCTTCGCAAAAAGAAAGCACTAATCCAGGTGCGTAGGACACCCCCGGTCACGAGCTGCTACTCAGTCCCAGTATAGCACTGTTGCTCCAAGTAACGAAAGCCATAACGGCTACTGCGATACCCCCCGATAACTCCTCCATTTCCCCTATCACTCATGTGCGGCATCTGGTTGGCTCAACCTCTCCGAATGATAAACACCTTTTACTTTGCTTGCTTGAGACGGCCGAGCCACGACTATGGGCGGGGACGTATCCAACAATCCCTGCGGTGTTGGACGCGTTTGAAGTGGAACTGATAATGCAACAACTCGATTCCCCTGACAGGCTGATTCGAACCAAGGTACGCGACATGACTCGGATGATACCCAAGTGTCTCTGACCCAATATCTCAGACGCTTAAGGTTTTGCACAAGGTAGAACCTGAGATCGTCGTGGCCTATTTCTCCCGAATGTTTGAATCCGTCTCCTCGGCAGTAACCATGGACGTCAAGGCGGAATACTCCCTCCGGATGCTTCAAGTGGCCGAAGTGCTCAGTGGAGAAGATAGTGAATCATACGCGCAGCATTTCATGCGGATATTACAAACCATGGAAGGAGACGATACGGGTGGGAAGGTCATCCAAGAGGTGGTGGAATATGCCTTGACGTACATTCGCACCGGTACGTTCCCTAGAATGATTGAAGGCACACGCTTATCGGTCAACCGTAGCTTCGTTCTCGGCGGTCGATGGGGTCACCGTGCTATTGACAGCTCTGACAGAAGAAAACGTAGTTATGGGTCCCACTTTCCTCCTGATCGCTGCCGCGTTGGCATGTGAGTACAGTAAATTGGTTGCTATTTCGCCAGAGAGTCTGCTGCGAGGGTTATCAACTAGGTTCCCCGTGTGCACAGGTGAGTAAATTCGAGGGTTGTGGATATGGGCTTGACTCACAACCATTTAGCGTCTGTGAAGGAAGCATGCGTGCTAGCTATGCTCAGGCTTTCCAACGAATGTGAGGAAATCCCTGAGGAAGTGATCGAGAGGGTCAAGAAGGTGGCAGAGACTGCCGGGAAATTTTTACGACGAGTCTGATGGTCCTTCGTCGCCGCTGACGCACCGCTGACGTGTCCCGCTGTCTAGAGATACGATCAGTTCCTATTCTGTGTGGAGAACAAGGATTTCTTGCGGAAGATCGTGTCTGCGGCGAAGTCATCCTCAGTTGGTGATCTGGTAGTATCCTCGACCAAACTGCTGAAATTTTTTCACAGCTCCCAGATTTTGCCCTCTCTATCGAGTCCAATTATGGAAAGGCGCATGAACCAACCACTCAACCTCAGGAACATCCCTCGACATCCGAAACATCCTCGCTAGTGCCAGGATTATCGCCCCCTCAGTCACCCCCATCACGTCCGTTACGATACAACGCCTACGAAGCCCCGCCCCCAGCGAGGAGGCTTAGCTCCCGCTCTCCCACCAAATACAGAAGCAGGAGTTCTATGTCGACAAGGAGCTCCTCACAGTTATCTGTGGATTCGTTGAGTTCCGATTACATTGACCCGGAGATGGCGAAGACGATGACCGCGGGGGAATTGGCCTTGATGCCTAGTGAGGTCAGAAGCCTGGATTACTCTCCTTTCTTAAATGCAAACCTGGAAGTCAACCATCTGGTGAGTTCCTCCGTGGTGAATATCCTACATTAATGGAACGTGAGTGTTTGTAGGCTGAGAGGGCGGACCTGATCGCCTTGGATTCGCCCTTTATTGCGGACCCTCCAGACTCACTCGTACGCGAAGACCCGGGGTCATCATCTCAAAGCATCGACTTCGAGTCTATATGGAACAGTCTGGAGAGCTCCAACTCGAGAGGATGGTGTGAACTGTCATCAGATGATGTTGTTCGCCTTTTGCAGAAACTCCAGCTAAGGCTGCGAGTCATCTCCGTCGACCAACCACCCTTCAAAGGTCGGATGCGCTTAATCTCACGCCAATGTTGCGACAAAAACTAACGCGCCCCGTTGCAGGTGACTTGAAGATCGTCGCACTAAAGCCTTCGCAGCCCGGATCGCCACACCCAGCCCTGCTCAGAATTAAGGAAAGTGAAGACAGCGATGAGAGTTGTTTATGGCGCATGAGGTGCCTGGATAGTGGTCTGAGGTTGCAAGTAAAGCGCCTTTTGGAAGGCGATGTTGACTAGAGTTCCCTGCGGAGGAAATCCGAAATTGTATTCTGTAGATACTGAGGGGACCGAATTACAACGACTTGTCTATGACCCAGAACCTCCCAGCCCAAATACGACCCGTAGATTTTCCATCTGGAGGGAGAGTCCACTAGGCTTGGATGATTCATCCTTGGACGGACTGGCTATCGCACTTTCTTCAGAAACGACGTTGACTGGCTGCTCGATGTGATCGCCGACGACGTTCTCGTTCGAAACGGGATCAAGAGGCGGGCCATCGTTGGCAATTGTGTTGCAAACTTGTACAGGAGCGTCAGTCTGGTCGTCTGCACGCTTAGTCCTTTTCTCGGGAAGCTCGATGGGATCGTCTACATCGTCGGATTCCCGCTTTCGTTTCGCCTGTTTGATCTCCGGTTCGATCGGCGTTGGCCCATGAATGGCTGGTGAGTCCTGTCCCCTGAGCCTCGCAGAAGAGCGGGTGCCCTGCCTTGATAACCGAGGTGTCTTCCTCTTCACCACAGGAGTGGACGGATCCGCTGCTGGGCCGGAATCCGATTCACTTCCGTCATCCCCCATGTGATCCGGGGGTGTGGCAGACGTGGTCTTGTGGAGCGGCACTGATTCAGGTTTTGATGTAACGCGATCCTTTCGTTTCGTCTGACGCGTGCTGTTGGTTCTCTTGGCAGTCGACCTTGTTCGTGGTCGGGTGGCAGCAGGTTTCTCCGAATGGGAGGCTGCTGGCTGGGGTTCACTGACCGACGCATCCACGACTTCTGCGTTGGTGGAGCCTGTCGATAAAATCGTTTAGCCTGGATCCGACGGGGCGCCGCTGACGCGGGAGCGGGTCTCACCAGCGGCGTCCGAGAACCGAGATCGCAGACGCTTTCTGGCGGGGGTGTTCATTGATGCGATCTTCCTCATCTGAGACATGTTCGACGGGGTTGGAAGGAGAGGAAAAGTGACATTAAAAATACAGTCGTGTATTAAATAGCAAAAAAGGGTGTGACCAAATGTGCCACATTTGATGTGAGTAGGCCATGGCTTGAGGGTGGCCATGGCGAAAGCAACTTCGTACGGGTTACCCGACGCCATACTGTGCGTGCCCATTACGATTTGGACTTCGACGCGCTTGGTTGCATCCGAGGGAAGATCGATTGCTTAGATAGTAGGGACTCGGACGAAGAAGGTTTGGGAGGTGTGGGGCGGATGAGGGGTGAATTTTGATGAGAGCGTGGCTGGTGTGAAGAACGATGGTCTTGAGTAGGATTGGCTGTCTTCCGGGCCATCTGTTTTAACTTCGCTTCCATGAGCGCGATCTTGTTCTTCGTGCTGCGGAGAATGTCTTAGACCCAGATGGCAACACAGGTAAGGGTGATGACATACCCATCTGACTTTCCTCCATTACCTGCCCCTGCCTTCAGCAAGCTAAGTGTAGTCGGGCGGCCCGCTTCGCTCATAACCTTCCGGACCCTACTCCCAGCCATCGAGTTGTTTGCATGTTCCAGCGGCGCTTGCTGGGCGTAGGTTACGACGATTTTTCTCCCTCGAACAAGCTTTCCGTTTGCAGTGGATAATGCCCTTTGCGCGTCCTGAATACGAGTGCACCGTCAGCGTTCAGCTCTAGCCAAGAACCCATAATTTCAGGTGGTAAACTCCGACCCCGGGTCACCTGCCCACCCATACATGTGCATGAGAAGCATGATAATATGAATGAAAGTACCCGGGGTCAGCATAAGACGGCCGAAAAATGAAGGTGGAGAACATACGTCTTTGTTTGTATACTGCACAAAAGCGTAGCCTCGAGGTTTGCCCCTCAGTGCCCCGGTCTTGTGAAACAAGAAATCCAGATGGGAAATCTTTCCAAACTTCGAAAAAACCTGGACCAGAGCGAATCTGTGTCGGTGTTAAATCCTCATATGTAAAACCGGGGGTCAATGTACGCACTCATCGACAGATGGGTGTAGGTTTCCTACGTAAAGGCGGTCTGGGAGAAGTTGTTTCGGGGCAGGAACGGATGTTGACTGTTTGCTTTGGACTTGGGGTTCTGTTTCTTCGGAGGGGAATGAAAGGTGGGGATTGGCCGACGAGGACGAAGTTGCGGATGACCCTGGGTCAGACATGACGATGGTCGTGGTGGGTGGAGGTCAAGGTGATTTAGGTCCGATCACGCGTTTCCCACACACACACGCTCTCACCCGCACTGATAATTTTCCTCCAAACCATGGATTCAACCGACCTCTTTTCGTTCCTTGAACAAGCCCCAGACGCGCTGGAGAAGGACCTGGATGAAGTTGATATGGTGGACGTTCCTACGCGAAAACGCAAGGCCAGCCCATCTGTCGAACAGGTTGTTCAAAATGGAGAACCATCACATTCCAGTGAAAACGGGGTCGGTTCGCCCTCACATAAGAAACAACGCTTCGCCTCTCCTGCTCCAATTGTTCTTGATGAGGTTGAACTTGAGGCTAAACGCGAAGTCAAAGTTAGTGCTGGCCTTATGAGTGCCGAAGCGGACGAGACCGGCCCACGATTAGAGCTTCGACATCAGGCGCGTCACCTCGCTGGTATATTGCGCTTGTGTACTCACTGGAACGTCCACAGGTTAGACATCAAGTCGCTGTGCCTCCGGGTTACCCATATGTTCCAATTTCACACCACGTCCCGCCGGCGAAACCTGCACGAGAGTACAAGTTCACCCTCGACCCCTTCCAGCAACTCTCAGTGAACGCCATCCAACGGAATGAAAGTGTGCTGGTCTCGGCCCACACCAGTGCCGGGAAAACTGTCGTGGCCGAGTACGCCATTGCCCGATGCTTACAAAACAAGCAAAGGGTGATTTACACTAGCCCAATCAAAGCCCTCAGCAATCAGAAATACCGTGACATGCGCGCTGAGTTTGGGGATGTCGGCCTGATGACTGGAGACGTGACTATCGATCCTTCATCCACTTGCCTCGTCATGACCACAGAGGTGCGTCGTGTCGTGACTGAGCCTGGCAAGAATTACTGATATTGGGAAGATTTTGAGATCAATGCTTTACCGCGGGTCCGAAGTTATGCGTGAAGTTGCTTGGGTCATCTTTGACGAAGTTCACTACATGCGGGACAAGGAACGAGGTGTTGTCTGGGAAGAAACCATCATTCTTCTTCCTGATTCTGTCCGCTATGTGTTCCTGTCCGCCACCATCCCAAATGCGATGCAATTCGCGGAATGGATATGCAAATCCCACCAGCAACCGTGTCACGTCGTCTACACCAACTTCCGACCAACTCCCCTGCAGCACTACCTTTTCCCAACGGGCGGGGACGGGATTTACTTGGTTGTCAACGAGAAAGGTGAATTCAAGGAGGAGACGTTCACAAAAGCGATGGGAGTCCTGCAGGAAAAGCAGGGTGAGGACCCGGCAGATCCAAAGTCGGGTAAGGGGAAGAAAGGGAAAACGAAGAAAGGTGGGGACAAGAAAGGTTTGTAGACCCATTATGTTGCTGCCATTACTCTGCTAAAGATCTCTTCCAGGGTTGTCTGACATTCAGAAGATCACCAAGCTGATTTTGATGAAGAATTACGACCCGGTTATCATCTTTGCGTTCAGCAAACGCGAATGCGAAGCCCTCGCCCTCACCTTGTCAAAATTCGAGCTGAATACCGCCGAGGAACAAGATCTCGCTCAGAACATCTTCGAGAATGCGATAAACAACCTTTCTCAGGACGATAAACAACTACCCCAGATCACAAATCTTCTCCCCCTTCTCAAACGCGGCATTGGAATTCACCACGGTGGCCTTTTACCGATTCTCAAGGAGGTGATCGAGATTCTCTTCCAGGAAAGTCTTATAAAAGTCCTCTTTGCAACAGAGACGTTCTCGATCGGTCTCAACATGCCTGCAAAAACTGTGGTTTTCACTGCAGCTCGCAAATTCGACGGAAAGGAGTTCCGGAACCTGACTTCAGGAGAGTATATCCAAATGTCGGGACGCGCCGGTAGGCGTGGTCTGGATGACCGTGGTGTTGTGATCATGATGTGCGACGAAAAGTTGGAACCGACAGATGCGAAGGGTATGATCAAAGGAGAGGCAGATCGATTAGACTCGGCCTTCCACCTCGGATACAACATGATCCTGAACCTCATGAAGGTGGAGGGTATCAGCCCTCAATTCATGTTGGAACGGTGCTTCTTCCAGTTCCAGAGCAGTGTGGGTGTCCCCCTCCTCGAAAAAGGTAAGTTTTCTGCTCAAATTCTGCCGTTATTGGCTTACAGCGCGGAAAACAGAGCTCCGAGAGGAAGAGGAAAAGAAGCAGGCGATCGTCGTCCCAGATGAAGAGGCCGTCGCTGACTACTGGGAGTACCGAAGACAGCTGGATGAGATGTCTGCTGACTTCAGAGACGTGATCACCCATCCCAGCTACTGTCTTCCCTTCATGCAACCTGGTAGACTGCTCAAGGTTAAATGGCAGAAACTCGACTTTGGTTGGGGCGTCATTATTAACTACCAGAAGAGAGTCCCAGCGAAGGTGCGTGACAGTTTCGAGCTACCTTTGCACGATTAACCCCATTCCAGGGTCGCCCTACGCCAAAACCAGACGAATGGAGCCCCCATGAATCATACATTGTCGATGTCCTCGTGAACTGCCAAAAAGGCTCTTCCGTATTGAGAAACCAAGCAGCCATGACTCCTACTCCTGGAGGCATTCAACCCTGTGAACCTGGTCACAAAGGTGAACCACAGGTCGTCCCAATCCTCTTGACGGCAATCGAGGCTTTCAGCCACCTCCGAATATTCCTGCCGAAAGATATTCGACAGCAAGGGGCTCGCGATACCGTGTGGAAAAGCGTTTTGGAAGTGCAGCGGCGGTTCCCTGACGGGATCGGACTGTTGGACCCCGTGCAAAATATGGGCGTCAAGGATGAGAAGTTCCTGGAGCTGATCACGGTTAGTTTTTTTTGCTGCCATTGCTACCAGCGGAACTTATGTTGATGAAATTTCTTTAGAAAATCGACACCATGGAAAAGAAGATGTATTCGAGCCCTTTGCACAAGGATCCGAGATTGCCGAGCCTCTACACTTTGTTCTCTAAGAAGCAGGACCACCAGACGCGGATACGAGACCTCAAGAAGAGGATCCAAGCGACAAACGATGTCCTGCAGATGGAAGAACTCAAGTGCCGGAAACGCGTTCTCCGTCGGTTGGGTTTCACTACCGCCTCAGACATCGTCGACATGAAAGGTCGAGTCGCCTGTGAGATCAGTACCGGGGACGAGCTGCTTCTGACAGAGCTTATTTTCAACGGCGTATTCAACACTTTGCCACCAGAACATTGTGCGGGCTTGCTCAGTTGTTTCGTGTTCACGGAGAAGGTGTGTTCTGCGTTTTTTCGCCACCGGCTGTCAGATTTTTACCCCCACATTTTTCTTAGAGTGAGCAAACAACGAGACTGAAGGAAGAGTTGGCTGCGCCGTTGAGGATCATGCAAGAGATTGCTCGCAGGATAGCGAAAGTTTCGAAGGAGTCGAAACTGGCGATCGACGAGGATGAATACATTTCATCTTTCAAGGTGGAACTCATGGATGCGGTTGTACAGTGGTGCAAGGGAGCTTCCTTCACAGAGATTTGCAAGGTATTCCCGGCGATCAACTGTTCTTCCAAAGAAAAAGTGGTACTTAACAACGTTTATCCTCTGCAGCTGACAGATCAGTTCGAAGGCAGCTTGATTCGGGTATTCCGACGGCTGCAGGAACTGATAAGGCAGATGTCGCAGGCGGCGAAAGTCATCGGGAACATCGAGCTTCAGGAAAAGTTCGACAAAGCTTCGGAGATGCTCGAGCGACCGAACTCGGTTATCTTCTGCTCATCGTTGTACCTCTAGTTGTTCCTCGTTTCCGGCTTTTTTGTCTCTTGCACTTGATCTCATCCCACCAGCGACGCCCTGACGCTTATGATTACTCGTGAAACGAACGCTTGTCTGATTGAGCTCTGACAGGAACCAGTGTGAGATGGTTACATACGCATACGCGTACATTCATCGCGATACCCGATTCATTTCGGGAACCCGACAGCAACTGAGTTGTGGGAATGGGGTGAGAAGGAAACCGCCTGTGACTGGATTCGTCCGCCCCCACGGTTTGACCCCTGAGAGGCGTAAGAACTTTTCGATGACCTCTTGGGAAATCGGATCCCATTCAACTTTTTACGCATCTGTTTGCATTGCGATAGACCCTGACATCCGGAGATAGATCCTCTGGACACAAATCGTTCTCATTATCAGGCCACTGACAAGGGGGATCCCCCCGGATATGAACAGTGAGTCGTTGGCGACCCTACAGACCGAAAACCGAATGAGAAAAACCTGAATTCCACACAACCCGCTTGCAAGGGGGACACAATCAACAGGAGGATGGAGATTGGAGGAGACTGGGGAGAATCAGGGGGGGGGAGTTTGTCCTATCTCCAGCCTCAATCGACATCGCCCCCCCCCTCGGTCGCACCAGCCCCCTTGAGCGCTGAGCGCACGAGTACTCGATAGACCCTTCAGAAAATTCAACGGCACTTGCGGGGACGCTGTTTCCGGACTCGAAACAAATGAAGTAAACGCGGTATCAGAGTCCGTAAATAGCCCAAACCACCGAGGCTCTCACCCCAAAAAAAACCGATGCCACGTACAGAGCCTAGAGAAAGAGGTTAGCGTCGGAGAACATGAGACCGGGTAAATGCAAGGAGATGCCATGCCAGATGTATACGGATATACTTGGAGCGACTCGGACGGAGGCGAGCGGAAATGACAAGGTCAAATGAGGGTGTGTGTGTGTGTGTGTGAGGGGATGAAGCGAAGGTCTCCCCGGGGTCTTGACATCCTACCTCGAGGGCGCGGATTCCATCTCCTCCCTCGGTAATCCGTAACACAAAATGCGCAAGGTCATGTAATATGTATCGGCGGTGCGGCCACGTTGTGATCCATGGTGCATTACGCGACGCTTGGACGACGCTTGGACGAACGTGAGACGGCCCGTATGGTGCGATTAGACGGCAGGAATGTTTTATATTAACACAGCACATTCGCGATAATGAGCGGCTCCAACTCCGACCCGTTGGCTGCGGAAAGCGCGGATCGACACGTTAAAGACCATTCCAAATCACGGCATGCCACGGTCCATCCCGCCTATCTTTGTGACTTCAGATAAACTAACCATTCCGGCTTCCAAGCCGTCTGCCAAAATCCATCCCGCTTCCAGGATAGAAACACGCGGAGAGCCAAAGTTTGAAGACCCTAATATGTTTCACGTTCGTGAAGAGTGCGCGACGACTGTTGTTCGAGATACCAATATCAAAACAATACAAACGACGACGTGAAGTATTCATCATCCCGACCAACAGATCCATCTTCTGAGCAAAAAAAAGCGAGGTAGATAACGAAACCTGAGGATGGGGAGAGAGGTAAAGGAACAGGTGTTGTTCTTCGACAAACGGAAGGACGCGAGAAACCGAAGTTCAATCGGAATCCGCAAAAAAATAGTCTATAAATACAAACGAGTGGGCAAGGAGGGGGGGCGGGAAATGACGGAAGTGTGGCTTCGTTGCGGCGGTTCGCAAGGGGTGTGTGTAGAGGATGTGAGACCGACGACAATTCTCATATTCTGGATCGGGAAACACCCTGATTCCAATTACCCCCACCCTGGAAGTAGTGTCCTGTCGAAACAATCTCGAACCCGTCAATAGTTGTAACGGCAGGGACCCTGGTCGGACTCGGAGTCTGGAGCTGTTGTCGTAGAGGAGCGGTAAACTGGACCTCATTTCCATAGGCACCCAGACCTGCTCTTCCTGCATCAAAGAAATAACCCCCAGCGCTCCACCTCTGACCATTAACCTTATCGTTCAATCGGATAGCGGGCTCGGCAGGAGCGAACCAATCTCGCGAGGCCATTGAAGAGTCCTTCTGGTGATCATTCGCCCTGTCGAATCCAAAAATGGATGAACCACGATAGAAACTGGAAGCATCCTGGACAAAGTCCTGGGATTGTTTGTTAGGGCGATAACGTGAGAGGGCCGTATGCCACACCGCGGTATTACCACGGCGAGCTTGGACGATCGATATGCGCGTCAGCATGAGGGTGGTTATTAGCACTAAAAAGTGGACGGCCGTTCAGTTGACACAGCCATACGGGGAGCGTCAATCCCCGAGCAAAGTATGGAAACTTACAGGCTGCCCATTCGATCCAGATAATCACCCTAAGGCCTTGCGTGTTGCGACACCAGGCCCGTTCATCGGGAAGATCTGTTTGTCGGCACAAAGCGAACACGAGCGGAAAGTATGTTGAGTGATCTGGCAGTAGCAATTTCTCTCCTATCTTGGAACGCACCATCAGGAAAGATCGAACAGTTTGGAAGGCCAGCATATCTCAATGTCGAGAAAGAGTTGAATGCTGCATGTGCGTAGTAGGGATAGCATGAACGCGATAAGAGCGTGGCCCGTGAATCGAGAACAGAAAATGACATGACTTACCAAGCCAAACGATCGTGAGGG